>ERZ857982.73-NODE-73-length-177078-cov-5.063692_pt1 | contig 177078 bp, 127 predicted proteins | sample MGYA00519955_ERZ857982 | MGnify/ENA primary metagenome ERZ857982 (study PRJEB31778, sample SAMEA3449416) | human gut metagenome | biome: human gut; feature: human-associated habitat; material: faeces | place: United Kingdom | collected 2010/2012 ... | reverse complement strand
TTACAAATTTATTCTTTTTATACGTAACTGTCAGATTAAGTCTTGACTATTACAATAAAAAAGGGAACCATTTACGACTCCCTTAGTATGTTTCTTTGTACTATCACTCCTACTTTGATTCTTCACTGTCCAAATCCACATCTTCCACTTCTCCGCTTTGTAATCCCAACACATCTTTTGCATTGAGAGGAGTTACAACCTTTTCACCCGTCTTTTCTTCCAGTTCTATCCTTGCATTACGGGCAATCGTTCCACCTTGCCGGGCTACCTCTATATGCTCATTAAATGATTCCGGGTTTTGTGCTTCTGATATTTTCTTAGTAGACAGCTCTGCAAGCATATTCAACACCAATTCGGTATTAGTCATATTGTCCCGTAGATTCTCTTTCTTCAACCCTTTGAACTGTTTATATTCCTTAGCTGTCTTTCCTGCCCACGTCTTATAGATAATATCGGTTAGGGTAGCAAACTGCACACCCTCCTGCAATCCATGCCGTTTCCATTCATCCGTTAAGTCCTTACGGATTTCTATGCTTTTGAGCCGTTGATTAATCCAATTGTCGGAATATCCCAGCCGTTTATAGTCCAGCATTGCCTGCTGAATAGACAATTCCGGGTCCTGCATTCGGTCAAGCCGTTCCTTAGCTACCTGTGCCATCCACAATTTGAAAGGTTCAGCTTTAGGAGAGGGTATGGATTGTATCAATCGGAATAATTGTTCTGTATCAGCAACATCCGTCAAACGCATTTTGCCATCTTCAGCAGGTAATTTCAAACGGTTACAATTTGTAACCGTTTCATTTCCCTCTTTGGACATCCTGTTTTTCAGTACTTTCCAATAATTTCTTGCACCTTGATGATTGGGTTGTTCTGTCAATATCTCAATAACATCTACAATAGAGAAATACCATTCCTCTTTGTCGCTGTCCCATACGGTACGGACTTTCTTTTCTTCGAAGACTTTTATTGCATTCTGCTTTGTCATATCATTCTGCTTTTGATTGTTACAAATATACCTGTTAGGAATGAGTTATCCTATAATTACCGACTGTCGTTTTAGACGATTTGAGCCACCAAAATATTCTACTGAATAACTCTATCCGTTTTTAAGATTGTCTTGGCTGTACCGTTCCCATAGACGATTATTTTTATTAAAACAGTTATATACATATTTACACTTATAAATATACATTTAGGATAAACATGTATATAAACACCTAAATTTGATCTTATTCGTCGATAGTCAAATAAGATACTTCAGCTAATTACAACCCTACCAATTATTGCTTGCTTTATAAGTAAAACCAATGTATATTCCAACACCAACTCTACTATCAATCACTTTACCCCCAAAATGCTTAGTAAACAATAAGGAATCGATTTATCTATTATCTTTGCCACATGACGATTCAGCGAATAACTCCCGAAGAACTATGGTCAAGGCAGCAAATCAGCAGTCTTGACACAGACTATAAGTTGTGGGACAAAAAGAGAACCTCTATACAGGCATTTTCCCAAATAAGCCCAAGTTGTATCTTCACTGTCGATGTATTCAAAAAAAGATATGATTTTGCTTCCGATCATTTTACAGATCTTTTCGGCTACAACTCCAAGCAAATAAAAACGATCAGAAAACAGGGTAACCTACTGGAAGAAAGAATCCATCCTGACGACCGGGTGCAACTTCCCGCCTTTCAGATAGAGCACGGGCTGTTTATCTATTCACTTCCACAAGAAGAAAGGAACGATTATCAACAGGTATTTCAAATTCGTATGCAGAATGTACGGCAACAATATGTAAATGTCATCAGTTGCCACCAGGTCGTCCAAAAGGACAGGAAAGGCAAGGCTTACTCAGCAAAGAGATCGCTTATAAACTACACCTCAGTATCTATACCGTAAATAACCACCGGAAACATATTCTATCCAAACTACAAGCCGGTAATGCTATCGAAGCCATAAACCGGGCCGAGGATTACGGCCTCCTTTATTAATCACGGCAGCCAATCCAAACTATTGGTCAGCGGATGTTCCTGTCGCCACCGTTCCAATTCCTCGTAACTGCGGACATCTCCTGTAAAAACGGCATGGTATATCTCGATCCCGGGAATCATTACGCCATCCGGCACCTCATACTTGATCCGAAGTATCGTTTCCCGAAGCCCGGGTGTGAGCAGTTTTGCAATAGCGGCAGTGACATTTTCCACCACCCCGTCATATTTCGAACCTTTGCGGATGTGAATCAGATCGAATTTCCATGTATGCAGCTCCTGATCTTCATACAGAGCATGCCACTCGATACATTCTTCTTCGGTATGAACCAGGTTTTTGTATTGAATCTCTTTCAGTTTAAGCCGCTCTGCCAATTCCTGCATAACCGAAAAACTCTCCGTAATATCGAGTTTCCCGGTATAGATGTGCAGATCGATATCCCTGCTTTTCATTAACAAACCTGACTTGAGCGAACCGACCAAATGTACAGTAGCCCCGATACGTTCCCAAGCCGGAATAATACCCGTTTCATCGAGTAATTTCCAGGCATTTTGCTGATTTTGTTCTGCGAGTTCGATAATATCCATAAGAGTTTATTTTGTGGGGATAAAAATACAAAACTCCCGACGATAGCTATATAGCTACAATTAGCTATTTTTCCCCTGTTCCGGAGCAAGGGAATCATGTGAACAATAGAAAGATTGATCTTATTATTCCTCAAATAAACATTCTTATCAATAATACAAGATTATTTAAGGAATTAGCCCGGAATATTTTTAATAACTTCATCATGCAAAGCCACCGAAATAATCCCTATTTTTGTCCGGGACATTGCTGTGAAAGTGCAGAGTGGCAAAGCAAACGCTTAATAATAATCACGATGGAAGAACAAGAGCACGTTCTTTTTATAAAAAATATGGTTTGTAACCGATGTATTCTGGTTGTATCAAAAATGCTCAAAAACCTGAATTTCAATCCACTCCGGATTGAATTGGGTAAGGTTGTCATCGAAGAACCGTTGAAACCGGCAGACCGGTTTCTGATCCGGAAAGCACTTGAAGCGCTCGGGTTCGAATTGCTCGACGATAAACGCCATCGTCTTATCGAACAAATCCGTACTGCCATTATCGAACTGGTCCATTATGAAAATAATCTCTCTAAATTGAAATTATCCGAATATTTAAGCGGGAAATGTCATTACGACTACAGCTTGCTAAGTAAACTTTTTTCCGAAGAAAACGGTATCAGCATAGAGAAATACTATATTGCTCAAAAAGTAGAACGCATCAAAGAATTACTCATTTACGACGAGCTGACGATCGGCGAAATAGCCACACAGCTCCAATATTCGAGTGTCGCTCATTTGAGTTCCCAGTTCCGGCAGGTAACCGGAATGTCCCCCAGTGAATTTAAACGTCTGAAAGGTAACAAACGCTCCCCTTTGGATAAAGTGTAAGATATAAATCATATCCATAATTTTATAACAGTACATCGGCCGGTGTACCTTATCTTTGTCCGGAAAGAGATCATATAAAGGTTAAGCGTATGAAAATAAAAAAAACTTTTCCGGTGGTAGGAATGAGTTGTGCCTCTTGTGCAGCGAGAATAGATAAAGTCATTCATGAACAACCCGGCGTATATGAAGCCAATATAAACTACGCAACCGCCCAGGCCCAGGTCGTCTACGATACGGAGATCTGTTCTGTTCAGGCCTTGAAAAATGCGGTGCAAGATGCAGGATACGATCTGCTGACCGAGACAGACCAACAGGGCGAGGAGAAGGCCAAACAAATACAAAACGAAAAATACCGTTTATTGAAAATTCAGACCTTCGGGGCTATTTTATTATCGCTACCGATCATGGTCATCAGTATGGTGTTTGTGAATATTCCTTACATGAACTATGTTTTATGGTTCCTTTCGACCTGTGTCGTTTTAGGTTTCGGAAACAGATTCTACCTCAGTGCCTGGCAGCAATTGAAACACGGTACTTCCAATATGGATACCCTGGTTGCCAACAGCACCGGTATCGCTTATCTATTCAGTGTATTCAATCTATTGTTCCCGGATTTCTGGTTATCGCGGGGGATAACGCCCCATTTGTATTTCGAGGCAGCAAGCGGTATTATAGCTTTTATTCTTCTGGGCCGCTTACTCGAAGAACGGGCGAAACAAAACACCTCAACGGCTATCCGTAGACTAGCGGGTCTGCAACCCAAAACAATTACGATCGTTACCGGATCGGGCGAACAAACCGTACCGATCGAAAATGCCCGGATCGGAGATACGATAGCTGTAAAACCCGGAGAACGTATCGCTGTTGACGGGACGGTAATAAGCGGGGATTCATACGTCGATGAAAGCATGCTCAGCGGTGAGCCTATAGCCGTACACAAACAAGCCGGCGAAAAGGTATATGCCGGAACGGTGAATCAGAAAGGGGCTTTTCATTTCACTGCCGACAAAACAGGGGCCGATACCATGCTGGCTCAAATCATCCGCATGGTGCAAGATGCCCAGGGAAGTAAAGCCCCTGTACAGAAACTGGTAGATAAAATAGCCGGTATTTTCGTACCCGTTATCATCGGTATAGCCTTGTTGACTTTCGGGTTGTGGTGTTTATTCGCACCGACTGCCGGTTTTTCCCACGGTCTGCTGGCTATGATCACCGTCCTCATCATTGCCTGCCCCTGTGCCCTGGGCCTGGCTACTCCGACAGCACTCATCGTAGGAATCGGAAAGGGAGCTGAACACGGCATTCTGATAAAAGATGCGACAAGCCTGGAGATTGCCCGGAAAATCGATACGATTGTATTAGATAAAACAGGTACGATAACCGAAGGGCATCCAAGGGTCGTAAATACTTACTGGCATACAGAAACAACGGAAGCCCGGAAAATAATATACAGTCTGGAACGTTTGTCGGAACATCCGCTGGCAGAAGCGATAGTCAGGGAATTCGGACAAGAAACATCTATTCCGGTCACCGGATTCGAAACGATACCGGGTAAAGGAATAAAAGGCCGGACAGGCGATGAAACCTATTACGCCGGAACCGCTGAATTACTCACAGACAATGGCGTCATCCTCCCGGAACCCTTAAAACAAAGGGCCGAAAGTTGGCTCAAAGAAGCCAAGACAGTCGTCTGGTTCAGTCATTCGACCCAGGCCCTGGCCATAATCGCGATCACCGACGAGATAAAACCGACCTCATTGCAAGCCATCCGGCAGATGGAAAAAATGGGGCTGACCGTTTACATGCTGACCGGAGATAATGTCGGTACAGCACAGGCTATAGCCCGAAAAGCAAACATCGGCCATTACCGGTCGGGCGTTCTTCCTCACGACAAAGCTATCTTTATCGAACAACTGCAACAAAAAGGTGCCCAGGTAGCAATGGTCGGCGACGGAATAAACGATAGCGCCGCATTGGCACAGGCAGATTTGAGTATCGCCATGGGAAAAGGAAGTGATATCGCCATGGAAACCGCCATGGTCACCATCCTTTCCTCCGACCTGCTGAAAATACCGGAAACGATCCGTTTATCACGGCTGACGGTGAAAACCATCCGGCAAAATCTGTTCTGGGCTTTTATTTACAACCTGGTCAGTATTCCTATTGCAGCAGGCATACTTTATCCGGTTTGCGGTTTCCTGCTCAATCCAATGATCGGCGGAGCAGCTATGGCATTCAGCAGTGTGAGTGTAGTAAGCAATAGTTTACGGCTGAAACGGAAAAAAATAAGCCTTATCCCGAGGGGGAACGAGGTACGGATCGAAGAAGTTGAACCTATAAATAAAAAAGTCATGAAAAAAAGATTTACTATCGACGGCATGATGTGCGGTCATTGCCGTGCACATGTAGAAGAAGCCCTGAACAGTATCGACGGAGTAAAAGCAATCGTAACGCTCGATCCTCCGGAAGCTACGATCGAATTCGCAGATAAAGAGATATCTTTAAACGAGTTGCAGCAAATAGTCCAAAATAAAGCCGGAGACTATAAATTACACGATTCAAAATAATGCACACTGCCATCCGATGAATCCTCGCAAGCACCCGGACAAACGTTTATCATTATTCAACGATCCCCTACAACGCCAAAGGTATGCCTGTTCGCTGGTCATGATACTACTGATGATAGGAGTTGCCGAAATCCTACAAGAGAAAGAAATTATCTTTCCTGAAATGGCGGCTCTTACCATCGGGATGTGGATCGTCGATAAACGGGTATGGCGCATCAAAACCGGACAAATGTTATTGCTAATGACTCTCGGCGCTTGTACCGGTGTTCTCCTGGTGCTTTATTCTCCATTTCCTTTGGTGGTCAACATAGCGATCGCTTTTCTGTTTGCAGGAATAAGTCTTTTGTTCACCCGGGCCTCATTATTCCCGATGATATCTGCCTGTGTGCTTCCTGTGTTGTTAAAAACCGAAAGCTGGGTTTATCCGGTATCTGTTTTCGTGATGACCTTGATTATCCTTGTCATTCAGCGCTGGATGGAACATCTCGGCCTACGGGAAAAAATCACTTATGAAGCGCCGGAGCGTCATTGGCGGGCCGATAGCCTTCGCTGGATTTACCTGATGATAACTGTCTTCGCTGTGGCCAGTCTGGCTATATATACGTCCAATTTTTATTTTATCCTCCCACCGTTGCTTGTTGCTTATGTCGAATTCGTCAACTCCAGGGCGGGCTTCCGCAATCGTCCGGTACTTACCGTACTATTGCTGGGTAGCGGTTCGCTAGTAGGTACGCTTTTCCAGCTGATCGGCTATTATTATCTGGGGTTATCTGAAACACTCGTCGCTTTTTTCATTTTTATCGTATTATTCACGCTATTCGAATGGCTCGGTAAGTTTTTTGCACCGGTAGGAGCAATGGCCCTCATACCGATGTTGCTTCCGAAAGAAACTCTACCCTGGCTCCCCTTACAAGCATCGATCGGCGCCCTCCTATTCATTACGATGGGCCTGGTATTTTTCCAGCAATGTTACAAATGGTCACGGGCCCGACTGATCTATTGCCTGATCCCGCATTACCTGATCAGCCGACTGAAACGAAATGGAAAAAAACGAAACGATAGCTCAGTCTGATACAGGTCAGGCCTTACCCCCGATCGGTTACATCGGCTCTATCAAAATTGAAATCGGTATTTTATTATCCTGCCCGATTAAAAATCGACTATATTTTCAAAGTCCAAACGATATCTTGTTTTTAGGTTTTAAGAATCGGTTCGTCAGGAATTTCCGTACCGGTATATCATAAAATTTCAGGCAGCCATAAGCTAAAACGATACTGCCTATAACGACTCCTAAAGCACCGGGTAACGATTCCCGGAAGGTAAGACTTTCATTCTTCACCCAGGCATAATACAAATAAATAAACGGATAATGTACCATATACAAAGGATACGAAATATCCCCCAAGAATTTACATATCCGGGTAGTATATATATCGGTAGTTTTTCCAGAAGCACCCAAATACACCAAAACAGGAAAAAATACAGCAAAACACACCGTATCGTATACCCCGTTCATCCATAAATCTTTGGCCCCACCGAGACGCGGAACAGACAGTAAAGTGACGATTGACAGGCTACATATCCAAAATGCACCCTTTACCTTAACAGGTTTAAAAATACGAAAAAGAAGTAATCCGGCAGAAAAAGAAAACAACAAACGTAAAAATCCGGCAATAAATTCCGTACCGGTCAATGAAAACCCGGCACATATATCCCCGTACGGTCCTCCGATAGCAAATATCGCCAACCCGCAACCGGCAAGAAAAACCAATACGGCAAGCGCCCGGGTAGAAAATTTATGAATGAACAAAGCATAAAGTATATTACCGATATATTCGAAAAATAAAGACCAACTAGGTCCATTCAAAGGATACATCTCTCCAAGTCCCCGGATTTCCGTTCCGGGAGTAGCCGGAAGCAACAGGGCATTAATAAAGGTAGCCATAAATAACGCCAAAATCGTCACTTTCGACACATCCCAAACCGGACAGCCCTGCCAATAGAACATAACGGCTCCAATAATAGCTCCCATCACCACCATCGGATGCAGACGTATCACCCTACGTTTAATGAAGTCTTTTGTTTTCATTTTCCCCCAACGGTCGTCATAAGCATAACCGATAACAAACCCCGACAATATAAAGAAAAAATCGACGGCCAGATAACCATGATTAATCCTTTGATCCAAATGGCTGGTTGCAAAAGCTTCGAATATGTGAAACCACACGACAGTGATCGCAGCCACCCCACGCAATCCGTCGAGCAAATCATAATGAGGCTTGGTATCTGCAAACGCTGCCATAGAAGGTTGTATGTTCTGCATAGAAATTAAATATCAATTTTTAATACACCGCATTGTTTTAAAAGAAAGTTGTAAAAATAAACATTTTTTCTTATAACTAAAAATAATAATGTTATCCGGTATACAACTTTGGTTTTATGGGACCGACCATATGTTCCTTTCCCGTCAGTCCACCACAACATCTTTTGAAGGCACTCCGATCGATCCCATCGTCCCCTCTGATTACAATGTCGTAAAACCGGGCAGATCTTAGCAATTCAGGCCCGATATCAGGACCAGGAAGGTACCGCAATGCCGACAATGTAACAGCCATTGCTTACTTCAACTCACAATTGGAAGCTAATACCTTGATATCAGTCTCAAACAGTGCCGGGACGACTGGATGAGACCGGCATTTCGGGGTAATAATAAGCATATGAACGATTTCCCGATCAGAGTTTCTGTTTCAAACGTCCGGCAGAGATTTCTACAGTATTTCCTGCCAGAATTTTGTCGTTTGAAATATTGTTCGTAACTTTGCGAACAACAAAATTGATTTATGGGGAAGACTAAAGATTATACAGACGAACAAGAACGAATAGCCCGCTACGCTAAAGCAATGGGACATCCGGCCCGAATGGCTATCCTGCAATTTCTGGCAGGACGGGAAACCTGCTTTTTCGGAGATATCCATGAAGAATTACCGATAGCCAAAGCAACGGTTTCACAACACTTGAAGGAATTAAAGGAAGCCGGATTGATACAGGGAGAAATAGAGGCACCGAAAGTGAAATATTGTATCAACCGGACCAATTGGGAGGAAGCCAAACGATTATTTTCAGTTTTTTTCTGTCATTGTAAAGACAAAAAATCTTGTTGCTGAAAACAGCAGGCTTTTTTATGCGAATATTGTTCGTAATTCTACGAATTACAAACAATAATAACAAGAATCTTGTATGATGAGAATTATTCACTATTTAATATTTTGAAACGATGGAAATTAAAGTATTAGGAACAGGCTGTGCAAGTTGTAAAGCACTTTATACAGCAGTAATACAAGCCGTATCGGAAACCGGTATTGAAGCGAAGGTCGTAAAAGTAGAGGAACTGACCGAGATTATGAAGTATAACGTAATGAGCATGCCAGCCTTGGTAATCGACGGTAAAGTGGTATCGAGCGGCCGAAAGCCGACCGTTAGTGAGGTTAAAAAGTTACTTGTAAAATAAACGACCATGCGACTCACAACTTTATTGATTACATTGACTCTATTCTCCGCCTGCAGAGAAAAGCAAAGCAGAAACTTGCAGCTACAGGAACAAACCGTAACCGGCGACCGGGTGGAGGTAATTTATTTTCATGGGAAACAACGTTGTATGACTTGTAAAAGCATCGAGGAACAGACAAAAGAATTGCTGACAGGAAGTCTCGCAGAAGCAGTGAAAACCGGACAGATCGTATACCGGACAGTAGATATTTCGGATAAAGAAGGAGAAAAAATAGCGGACCAGTATGAAGTCACCTGGTCATCTCTGTTTGTAAATCGCTGGAAAGATGGGCAGGAACAACGAAACAATATGACAGAATTTGCTTTTTCGAAGGCAACAAGCGATCCCGAAGGATTTAAAGCAGGATTGAAAGAAAAAATAGAAATATTGATGAAATAATGGAATCTCCGGACATTTTAATGAATAGCGGTCTACCTGTCGTGACAGCTTTCGTACTGGGTTTACTGACCGCAATAAGCCCCTGCCCTTTAGCAACAAATATAACGGCTATCGGTTTTATCAGCCGGGATATCGGTAACCGGAAACGAATTTTTCGAAACGGGTTACTTTATACCTTGGGGCGGATTATTACCTATACAGTCCTGGGCCTGCTGGTTATCCCCATTTTACGGGAAGGAGCAAGTATGTTCGCCATACAAAAAGGAATCAGTCAGTGGGGGGAATGGATTATTTCACCTTTACTATTGCTTACCGGTGGATTTATGCTATGGGGACAACGGTTGAATCTTCCGAAATTCGGTTTTTCGGGAGACAATGAAAAACTGCAAAACCTGAAAGGTGGTGTAGGTAGTCTGACATTGGGTATATTATTTGCCTTGGCTTTCTGTCCGACAAGCGGGGTTTTCTACTTCGGTCTGCTGATACCGATGGCAGCGATCTCAACAGGTGGGATGTGGTTTCCTGTTGTTTTTGCTGTAGCCACAGCTTTACCGGTAGCGGTAGTGGCCTGGCTGCTGGCCTACAGTATTGCAGGAATCGGACGTTTCTACAATCGCCTACAGGTGTTCGAACGATGGATGCGAAGGATTGTCGGCTGGTTATTCACCGGCACCGGCCTCTATTATCTGATCAGGTTATTATAAAAATCGGAGGAAGGAATGAAAAGGCAACTGATAAAAACAGGAATAACGATTACTTTACCTATAGTTATCCTTATAGTTCTCTTTGCATTACAGGATACTTTCATCCGGCTAGGTTCCACCCGAATGAGCCGGATGCAAAACGAAACGACGGCAGCAAGCATAGCAGATAGCATACAAATCTTGTACAACTACAAAAACCGATGCGATACAGGACTGCAATATACTTTTCTGGAATTCGGAGCGATGGGTTGTATAAGCTGCCGGAAAATGGAACGTGTCATGGAAGATATCCGAACAACATACGGCAAAAGGGTTAAAGTTCGGTTTATGAATGTGTCGAAGCAAGAAACACAGGAATGGACGAAATATTTCGGAATCGCCGCCATTCCTACACAAATCATATTAGATAATAACGGACATGAAATATTCCGGCACACAGGCTTTATTTCAGCAGAAGATCTGGGAACGGTATTCAAATAATTTTATAATGACAAGAGAGAAGTAAACAATTCGATTATGATACAGAAATTTGCAGATTGGTTGGTCTACGGGATTTTCGGCCTAGAGGCAAAAAGTCATCTGGGAGAAGCCGTGAATTTCTTTTTTTACGATACGGTGAAAATCATCCTATTATTATTTTTAATCAGCGTAGTGATGGGAGTAGTAAATGCTTATCTCCCGATCGGGCGGTTACGTCACTATCTAACTACCCGCCGGTTATATGGGCTGGAGTATGTATTTGCCGCTTTGTTCGGAGCGATAACGCCATTTTGCTCATGCTCATCCATTCCGTTATTCATCGGCTTCGTCAAAGGCGGGATTCCCCTGGGAGTTACGTTAAGCTTCCTGATTACCTCTCCGCTGGTAAATGAGGTAGCGGTAGCCATGTTCCTAGGGACATTCGGAGTGAAAATCACAGTTGTATATGTGGTAAGCGGTATTTTATTGGGAATTATCGGCGGAATCGTTTTGAACCGTTTCAGGTTAGAACGTTACCTAAGCGATTGGGTGAAAAGCATTCAGCAAAATTCGGAAACAGAAAGTGAATCCTGGGAAAATACCGGAACGCCTTTTATGAAACGGTTACCGGTCATTCTGCGTGATGCCTGGGGTATTGTAAGAGGTGTATTGCTATATGTGATCATCGGTATTGGCATCGGAGCAGCCATGCATGGATTCGTCCCCGAAGGATTTTTCGAAACTTATATGTCAAAAGAACACTGGTATGCAGTACCGTTGTCGGTCATTCTGGCAGTTCCCATGTATGCCAACGCTGCAGGGATTATTCCTGTCATTCAGGTTTTTGTAGCCAAAGGAATCCCGGTAGGAACAGCCATTGCGTTCATGATGGCCGTAGTAGGGCTTTCATTACCCGAAGCGACACTTTTAAAGAAAGTGATGACCTGGCGGCTGATCGGGATATTCTTCGGCACAGTGGCCTCTTTTATTATCCTATCGGGATTTATATTCAATATGATCTTATAGACCGCAATTTCCCTTCAATCCGATCTGATCATTTTTTAGCCAGGTATCCGAAAACCTGCAGCCTGGCTAAAAAATGCAAATTCATCCTCCAGGCTATGACCAACAGAATGCCACGACTTAGAGCATAAACCGAAGAACTCTTTTTTTGTATTGTGTTCCAAGCCATCTCATCTTTAATCTGATGATAACCATGTACTCATATATAACGTATTCCCTATCCATCCTGTCGGACAACTTTCCGACACACACAATCCGTCAGGTGATCGTCGATAAACCCTGAAGCCTGCAAATGGGCATAACAAATCGTAGTTCCGAAGAATTTAAATCCACGCTTTTTCATATCTTTACTCATAGCATCGGATTCGGGTGAAGACACCGGAATTTCACTCAATGACCGAAAAGCATTGATAATCGGCTTCCGGTCAGGAAAAAACGACAGTGTATAATCATAGAAACTACCGAACTCCTTTTGTATGGCAAGGAATAGCCTTGCATTGGTGATTGTCGACTTAATTTTCAAACGATTTTTCACAATACCGTCAAACTGCATTAACCGTTCGACATCTTCATCGGTCATTTGTGCAACCAATCCGGCATCGAAATTGTAAAAAGCTTTACGATATCCCTCACGTTTTCTAAGGATCGTTATCCAACTCAACCCCGCCTGTGCACTCTCCAACACCAGAAACTCAAACAGCCTCCTATCGTCGGTTACCAATTTTCCCCACTCCTCATCATGGTATTTCACATACAGTTCGTCTGTTTTACACCAACCGCAGCGTCCGTTTATTATATCCTGCATCATCATCATATTTTATTACGGCATAAAGATAATAGATTCACAGCCACATACCAACGATCGACAAGCGATTCCATCCTCCCTCTCTCCCCCCCTTTCTTAAACTTTGCAAATTCTCCACTTCAAGTTAAATAACGTCTTGTACTTATAGCAAAGTACAGCTACAGAGGCGTTCATTGTTGGTTTTCCGGTTTAAACCTCAGTTTAAACAAAGCATCTAAAACCGCTTCCCCCCAAAAAAAGAAAAAACCAGCTACTTTCGTAACTGGCTCATTCTTAGTCGGGGTGACAGGATTCGAACCTGCGACCCTCTGCTCCCAAAGCAGATGCGCTACCGGACTGCGCTACGCCCCGTTTTGAATTCGGATGCAAAGGTAATCATTGAAATTGAAAAAACAACGGTTTAGGGAGATTTTATTTACAAGGATAGAGGGGGGATCAGAAAAGATGTAACTATTTTTTCACGGTTTCGTCACCGGATCGTCACAAACTTTGGTTTTATTTGCTATAACCAAATATATAATCCAATCTGTAGTCTTTTCTTAAAAGAAAGAGCTGCTCCGACTCAGAACAGCTCTTCTTATTTTATAGACCTAAGGACTTATTGGGGGTATCACCCAATTCAAATACCAATTCGCCACCGGAGATGATTTCGTCATGGGAAATCCACAATCGGTCGAGCGGTTTGCCGTTCAGCCAGATCTTTTGGATATAGACATTTTCGGAGGAATTGTTCAGGGCCTTTACCACAAACTTCTTGCCGGGATAAAATTTCCGATCGAGTTTCAACACAGCTTCGTCGAAGACAGGACTGGTCAGTTCGTATCTTGTCGATCCGGGACATACCGGATGGAAACCGACAGCAGCCAGGATATACCAAGCCGACATCTGACCGACATCCTCGTTACCACATAATCCGAGCACATCATCCCCATAAGCCACTTTACAAATTTGACGAGTCCATTTCTGAGTCAGCCAGGGTTTTGAAGAATAGTTAAACAAAAAAGGCACATGATGATCGGGTTCGTTGGGATGATTGTAGTAATCACTCCACAGAAAATCCTTCGTCGTACGGTCGAAGAAAAGTTCCAACTCCTGAATAAAGAAATCCTCTCCCATCAATGCCTTCATACCCTCGATATCGTGAGGCACAAACCAACCTTGCTGAAACGGATTACTCTCGACACATCCTTGCCCCCCTACCGTTTTCCCCTGCCAATTCAGCCATCGGTCTTTACTCTGACGGGCCTGAAACCAGCGCACTTCAGGATTCCAGACATTCCGGTAAGCCTGCCCTTTCCGATAATAGGCCTGTGCCTTATCCTGGTCTCCCAGACTCTCCCATAACTTACCCGTACACCAATCGAAATAAGCATATTCCAGGGTTTCGGATAAATTTCCGGATACGAATCCCTGTTCTCCGTTTCCGAATTTTTCCATCGAATTTTCGCAATACTCCGCTGCTTTCCGGGCATCGAAACCACGGATTCCTTTTACGTAAGCATCTGTGATCACAGCAATAGCAGGATTACCGACCATACAACCGGAATAAGCATTTAAAAATTCCCAACGCGGGAAGTAATGCCGGCCACTCAAATCGCCGATCTGTATCAAAGAATTGATCTCGTCGGTCACCAATTGCGGATTAATGAGGTTCTGCAAGGGAAACTGACTTCGGAAAACATCCCAACCGCTGAATATGGTACGGTAGACAAAATCTTTTGCCTGATGGATCTGTCCATCGGCACCAACGTAATTTCCATCCACATCCGAATAGCAGCGGGGATCGATCATCGTGTGGTACAAACCGGTATAAAATATTCGTTTATCCCTTTCACTCTTTCCCTTCACTTCGATACATGATAAAGCCTTATTCCATGATTTCCGAGCCTCTTTGCGTACTTTTTCGAAATTCCAATGCGGCAATTCTTGTTCCAGATTGTTCCGGGCACCGTCGATACTTACAAATGAGATGCCACATTTCATCAACACCTGTTCTCCTGCCTGAGTAGCGAATTCCGTGTAAAATCCAAGGTGTTTCCCCTCAGCTTCCGAACACATGGGCATCACTTTAGCTGCTGCCACCTGTTTCTGCCATTCCGGATCTTCATTCAAGCGGTTTTTCCGATCGAGTCCAGCAGGTACATCCACCGACCACACCCCATATTTTTCGAAGGGTTTCTCAAACTGGCAATAAAAATAAACGGTATAATTCGCATTCCCATAACCGTCCCCCCAACCTCCACCATCAGGAGTACAACGCATCCATCCCTGTATCGTATGGTCATCAACCTTTTCTACACGTTGTTCGGTAGAAGTCCCACCGATACGACGGGCCAGATCGATCTGAATCCGGGACTGTGCATGTTCCGGGAAAGTAAAACGGATGATACCGGTTCTCGGCGTAACGGTCAGTTCCGTACGAATCCGATAATCGTCCAGGGTCACGGCATAATAACCGGCTTCAGTCACTTCGGAGTCATGAGAATAACGGGAACGGTAGCCTTCTTCGGGATGTTCTTCACTCCCTTTGGCCGTATGTAGTTCACCGACGGTGGGCATGACCAGAAAATTTCCCAAATCACCATACCAACCGATACCGCTCATATGGGTAAAACTGAATCCTTCAATGGTTTTATGGTGCCAGGAATAACCGGGCCCATGATCTCCACCGGTCTTCGTATCGGGACTTAATTGTACCAAACCGAAAGGAGTGGCTGCACCGGGGAAAGTCTTTCCATCGTAAGCGAACATCTTCCCATCGGCCGCCGTCGTCGCTCCTATGATCGTATTGACATAATCCACCGGCTGTTTTTGTGCTTTCACCTGGGCAAAAAAACAACACACCAACATCAGGAGAATACTCTTATTTTTCATTGTTCTATTATTTAATTACAAAGGTTTCAGAGATTACCAGAGTTACAGGAATCCTCCCTATCACCTATTTTTAAAGTTTCTTTATCTTCCACACCTGAACATCGGCAGGCGGCACCTGACCTTTCAGCTCCATGGTAAATTCTTCATTTACCCCGCTCCATAATTCGGTAGCCGAATAAGTTCGGGCCGGATCCAGATTCAAATCGGAGAAAGCCAGAGTATACTCCAAGGGCCGGTCTTTTGCAAAATTGAAAGCAACGACATAAACCACCTGTTCCTGTTCGAGTACAAAAAAATTCTCAGCACGCCCATTCGCTGTCGGACGATATCCGTAAACAGGCCGGAACGAACGGCCGATCCGGGCTATCCGATTGATCTCTGCATTCGTAAAGAATTTCTTTACCCTCTCTTTAGCCACCTTCGGACCTGCCAGTGTCAGGTCGTCCCCATTCATGTAAATACCGGTAATCACTCCCGAAGTGACCCGTGCCCTGTTCTCGCCTTCGGTAATTCCTTCGCGGAACATCAACAAATGGTCGGCATCATTGAACCGGTAAGCATTACACAACCACCAACCGTACGAAAGTCCGTTCAATGTATATTCGGAGTCGGTAATAGCAGCAAAAGCATCACAGGCGATACGCCGGCTATGTGCATAATGGGAAGGGAAAACGGGAGAGATTGCCTGCGTAATATAAAATTTCCCTTTAAAGGCATCCAACAAATACTTCATTCCCTGATTATAAGCCTGTATACCGGTCGTTACATTCGGATCGGCATGCGAATCGGCTTCCATCGCTCCATGAGTCAGGAAATCTATCTTAATATATTCAAAGCCGGCTCTATGAAAACGTTCGGTAAAATAGTCGATTCTTTTCTTCACGGCCGGATGAGTCGGGTCGATAGCCCAGGCTCCGTCGAGCGACTGCTCTTTCCCGTTCGCATACAGATAGACTTCCCGGTAAGGCGTATCGGTACCTTCCACCTTACGCTCGGGATCCCGGAACCAATCGGTAAAGGGCACCCAATAAATCCCTGCTTTTTGTCCGTTCCGGTGACAATGATCGACAAACTCCTTCAACTGTTCGTCGCTGAAATTATCCCAAAAAGAGTCCAGATCGATATAAAGTGTACTATCGTTTGAAAATCCCTGATCCTGCAGATTTTCTTTAAAAAAATCAGATACCTGTATGGCTTTATCGAAATTGATATGTTGCTGGATGCTTCCCCAGCTGTTCCATCCGAAAGGAGTACCTTGTTTCCATTCAGGAGCCGGTGCGATCCGGGCATTGGCAAGGGCATATTCTTCCATTCCGGTACGCCAGTCATCGAAGATTCCGACCATTACTTTCGGAGATTTTACTGTCTTCCCTTTCAGCTTACCATGTTGCAAGGTATCCCGGGTCAATGCGCTCGTAACTCCACCGAAACATTCCACTCCGTTTACACTTCCGGCCTGATCTGTCTGGCTACGAACTCCTGTTTTCCAGGCATCGTGTTCGACGGACCCGACAATCAGTCCCCGACGTGACCGGGGTTGGAACAACGCACTCACTTCATAACTCAGTTGTTCGCCTGCCAAAGGCCGGACATCGTATTTCACCCAGCAATCATTATCGAAAGGTACAAACAAAAACTGTCCCTGTTCCTGCAAAAAAGCCGGAGTACCGGTGGTTTTCACCGGTGCCATATATCCACAAGCCAAGAGAGCATCTCCCACTAATTCAATTTCCGTAAAAAAACAGGTTTTGCCGGGATAAAAATAAAAGCGCTGCACCAAATCAGGTAACCCGCTCCGGGTATGTTCCACTTCGTAGCATACTCCTTTTCCCAGTTCATCCTCTATCTCATAACGGCGTGCAGCATGCCCGGTATAATCCGAGGTTTTAACCACCGAATCCAACCGATAAGCAGCGATCAGTTCCGGGAATACCATGGTGCTATCCAAGTATACCGTTGTCTTCCCGGACTGGCTGATTAATTGCCATCTCCCTTCCTTCCACCGCATCTCAGCATCGGACGCACAGCTCCAAAGCAATCCGAGACCTGCAAATAAAGCCAAAACTAAAATATAACGTTTCATCTTCAATTTATTTTAATGTGTTTAAAACTTCACTGACAACCTGTGCCACCTGTTTCGCCATCACCGTCACTCCCTCGGCTTTCGGATGAACCCCGTCATCCTCACCGTAATATTCGGGATGGTCGATCATCAGGGAAAACAAATCATTCACTATGACCGGTTGTCCGGCAAGGCATTCGGCAGCGATACGATTGCGTTCACGAATCCGCTCTGTTTTCGGATCCAAAGCTGCCACATTTCTATACTGACGCACCGGAGTCGTCGACGCCCAGATCAATTTCGCCTTCGGCGCATATTGCCGAATGGTCGTCAACAATTCCGGGAAAGCAGCTTTGTATTGTTCTTCTGTATATCCATCCCCATGCATCCCGTTATTAAAATGAACGATATCCCAATGTGTCCCCTTCATCACCAAAGCAATCTCATCCAATAAAGCGGGATCGCCCAAAGATTTGGAAGTCGACAAACGGGCTCCGTAAGCTTTATCCTTTAATTTCTCACACACGGCAGGATAATATTGACGGGTAATCGAATTCCCGATATACAATACCCGAGGCAATAAAGTATCGTTGGTATGAGGCATCCACACATCCAGCCATTCGATATCTTCACGCACCGGACTAACCGATTTATTTTCCTTGTCTTCGTTCTGACCGGCACAAGCGAAACAAGTGACTAAAATAATAACAAATACAACATTTTTCATCATGAATAATTAAAATTACTTTTTGGTTTTCCATTCGATTTTAAAAACATAAGATTCGGCCACACTACCACCCGAAATATTGACATCGGCAGCAGCATATAAATAGGCCGGTTTTCCTTTTATAAACAAAACAGCCGGTCGTTCGAGTTTCCCGGAATAATCGCGGATAAAAAGTTTTTGATTATCGAACAGTCGTTTCCGATCCTGTTCATTCCCCTTCCAATAATCGAAAATATTTCCCATAGCGATTTTTGCATCCGCCAGTTTAAACCGCAAACCATCCGTAGATTCCCATAAAATCAAATCCCCATATACCCCGGTATTTCCCCCCAGGTTATCGGTAGTCAGCAAATAATATTTTCCCCGATAAGCAAAAGCCTGGGCATCTTCCAGATACGACACATTATCGGTGATCGGTGCATCACACAAAGTATAGGGCCCTTCTAAGCGCTCCGACACGGCATATCCGTATTTGGCATCCATATGATTCGGGGTACCGCATTTATAATAGATATAATATTTTTTCCCGATCTTCAGAAAAGCCGGATTATCTGCACCGATAGCAGCATTATAAGTCCAATGGGCAGGATCGTCCGACGGATCGACCATAATTCCTCCGTTATCTCCGGCAAACCGCCAGGGCCCTTCCAACCGATCGGCAATCATCATTCCAACCCGCATTTTTCCCTGACGGGAAGGATTCTGACAGATATACAACAGGATATACTTACCGTCCACATATTCGAGCCGGGGATTATGAGGAGCCGACATCGTCTTCGGATCGGGAAACATATCGGTAGTCATCACCTTACCGACATAAGTAAAAGGTCCTTCCGGCCGCTCAGCGACAAAATGAGCGATTTCGGCATTCCGCCCGTACCAGCCCTCCATCCCTTCAGCTGCCGGCCAACGGCTGCTGAAAATATGTATTTTTCCATCCTTTCCCTGAATAGGAGAAACGCACCAATTAAACCAGTCTTTCTCGGAAATAGCAGGTCCTATCAACTCGGCATTCAAAGCCATCGGAGCATAAGGTACCTTCAGTTCTTTTCCGGCAGAAGAAGGCAAAGAGGCCCTGTTCGTCTGCGTATATCCACTCACACTCAACAACATAAATCCAGACAAAACACTCCAAAATGCCCTTCTATTCGATTCACAACACATAAATAAATAGATTATAATAGTTTAAAATTATTATTCCATAATTTCCAATATCTTTGTACTGGAGACAATCGGTACGTCAAATACCTGAAATATTGCTGCTAACGACAAATATATCCGAAAACTCTTCACCAGTAAATGGATTATAAAGAGATTATAATGGATTATTTTATAATTATCGCTCATGAGAACAAAAATTTCCAATAAGAAACGGGATGGTTTTGCAGGCGAACTGCTGATCAGTATTCCTCAAAACGTATTGGCCGGAGCCATCCAAAAAGGTCAAATCCTGCCTCATCAGCTATATGTCAGTCATATCGGTTATTTTCCCAAAGCTTTATACCATTACTGCCAACGTCCGCAAGGGTGTGTCGACAATATCCTGTTCTACTGTGTCCAGGGAAAAGGGTATTATACCCTCGCCGGCCACACGTTTACTTTAAATCCCAATCAATACGTAATCGTCCCTGCCACCGACAAACCGCTGGTTTACTGGAGCGATACCGAAGATCCCTGGAGCATCTACTGGGTACATTTTACAAGTGACGCCCTCCAAGCATTCAACCGGGCTTACCACATCGTTCCGGAACAAGGTCCGCAATACATTCCTCATAACGAAAAAGGCATCCGTATCTGGGAAGAAATGTACGAAAATCTCAGCCGGGGCTATAGTCCTGAAAACCTGATGAATACCAATCTTTGCCTGTACCACCTGATCGCCACTTTTGTATTTTCACAGCAACAGAATCAAAATTCTTCCTCTCCGGAAAAAGCGATCATACGGGAGACCATCGACTATATGAAAAATAATCTGGACAAAACGATCCGGATTGAAGATTTCGCCGATCTGAACAAATATTCTGTCTCTCATTTTTCCAAGCTCTTCCGGCTCACCACCGGTATGTCGCCGATCGAATATTTCATACACCTGAAAATGCAAAAAGCCTGTCAGTTGTTGTACACCGAAGATTCCCGGGTAAAACAAATTGCGGCCCTGCTCGGTTATGACGATCCTTACTATTTCTCCCGGTTGTTCAAAAAATACATGAACACCTCCCCGGAAACCTATCGGAAATCCGTACGTAAAATTCACTGAGCCGATTTAGATTTTTAAACCGATCTGCCTGTCATTTTTATATTTTCGTTACATTTGGGTACATTATTGTTTCTTTTTTCCTACTTTTAGCTTTCGATATTTTCAGACGATCGGTAACTATGCACATTCAGACAACCAATGACCGGGAATTATGGGACTCTTTCAAGGCCGGAGACGACCGTGCTTTCAGCCAGATCTATGAAACCTATGCCGATCTGTTATTTTCATACGGCATGCGTTTTACGTCTAACCGGGAGATCGTCCGGGATACTTTACAAGAGCTTTTCATCAAACTCTATAAAAACCGTAAAAATCTCTCAACTACCGATCACATCAAATTCTATCTTTTTTGTGCTTTCCGGCATCAATTGCAGAATGAGCTTGCCAAAGTCATACCCTCTGTCGATATTACGGAATGTGAAACGACTTTCACCCTCGATCAATCGGCGCTGGACCAATTGATATATGACGAAAAAGAACTCAACCGGCAAAAAAAGCTGAACCAGCTTCTGAACGACCTGCCTGTACGTCAGAAAATGGTCATCCAGTACCGTTTTATCGAAGGGTTGAAGTACGAAGAGATCGCTCAACTCATGGATATGAACTATCAATCCGTACACAACCTGCTTCAACGTGCCCTCAACAAGATCCGGGAAGAATGGCAGGATGACAAATCTCTGTTACTGACCTTCTTCCTCATACGGAGAATGCAGGAAGGCCGTTAATAGACCTCCCACTCATAGATTCTCGCTCCATGTCCTCCATCCCGTACAGGATAAGTGATATACAGCCTGACATACCGGTATTTTACCGGACTAGCCAAATCTCTTACCGTTTCGTTCTCCGGATTATAATCGACACCGTCGATCGTCTCCCATTCCGCGGTCAAGTCATTTGTCCCCTGCAGGCAATAATCCCGGGTGATAAAAGGCCGGCCGGCTTCACGTTCAGCACTGACCACACGCCAACCATGGATTTCCTTTGTTTCTCCCAAGTCTACCGCAACGTAATGAGGGGCATAATTCATATCACACCATTTGGTATCTTCCCGCCCATCGAACATATTTTCCGGCTTTTCGTTATCGTTAGCCTGTCCCGATTTTCCGACTACTTTACCCTTCCGCAAGAGATTCTCGGTCGTAAAAACTACGCTATGATCCGGATTTTCTTTCACAGCCGTCCCAAATAATTCCGATACCGGTTTTGCCTCGAAATATTTTTCGGTAGCTGCCGTCGCAGCAAAAATCACAATCCGTTTATTTTTCGGTAACACCAAAGTAGTCGCTCCTTTAGGAATATCCAGTCCGAATTTATACATATACGTAAATTCGTAAGGTAAATCTTTATTTCCTTTCCAGGTATGGCGATGGGTTCCGATATAAGCGATTTCAGCTTCGCGCAGGAATCCTTCGGTATGTCCGGTATGTCCCCATTGTCCGGCAAATCCCGAATAATAAGGTACCGTCAGTTCACAATCCTGCTCACCTATCCGAAAGACCGCCCGGTTATCTCCGAATGTAGAAGCCGCAAGCAAATAAAGACGATTACACCCTTCCGGCAACCGAACGGTCTGTCCGTCACACCGCATGCCGTTCTTCGCTTCCTTCGGACCAAGCGTAAATTCAATATCTCCGCAGGCGATCGTATCGGGTAATAATTCGGCAGCATAGGTATGTCCCGCACCGTCGAAATTATGATATTTACGGAACTCGTTCCAACTGAAACATTTCAGATCATATTCCAGCGGTATTTCTTGTTGCGCAACAGCTAACACCCGTCGATCTGCAGGTTGCAATTTCACTTTAAAAGTCTTCAGACTATAAGGGCGAATGGAAAAACAAAGTTTATTGTCTTTAACCACTGCCTTGCCGATCGTTTTTTCTACTCCGTTTACTTCTTCTGCACCGATAATCCGACCGGCAAAACCGATTTCAACCTGTTGTTCTTTCCGGCCGTCGGTCTCGAATACCCGAATGATATATTCATCGGATTTCTCGGCTTTTTTCAGAGCCTTCACCAATACATCCGGATTATTTACTTCCAGGAACGTAAATTCTTTCCCTAAGGTCCCGGCATGCCGGTCAACGGAAAAAGCTTTCATACGCTGATTCAGGATCTCGGCTTTCAATACTGTCCCGGCTTCCCGGAAACCACCCCGATGCCCGAGCAAAGAATAAGTGAAGGTATGGTACCCCATATCCTGCCGATTCTGGTAAGCAAATACCACTTTCGTTTCGGGAGCATGTAATAAAGTCAGACGCAGCGTATGATCATCCGGTTTATCCCAGCCATATTTACAGTCATTCAATACCGACACACCGTAATCTCCTTTCCGATCGGTCAGGTCGGCCCAATATTGGGCATAAACTTCATAAGCATTATTCCGGTTATTTCCCCGCTGTACGCTACCTAATCCCATATCATATGTCGCCAGTTCATTCGTTACATTCAGAGGAAACTCTGCTTTCAGCAAAGCATGGGGAGTATGCCAGTCGATCTCGTTATAAAAATCGATTCGGTCCTTCTGAGCCCCCTCATTCAAACGAATATACTGTTTAAAGACAGATTCACCATGCCTTTTTTCAACACAAAGTGCCGATCTCAAGGCACCGTTTTCCACAACTGAAATTTTCACCTCTCCGGTAATGGACTGAGGGACCTGATCGATCACCTCTTTCCGGATTTCCCATGCCGGCCATTCATAGGAAGGATTAGAGGAAAACAAAGCCAAACGGATCACTTTGCCTTCTTTTACCAATTCTTTCTGCACCCGTTTATCCCAGATAGAGGTGATATCTCCGTTATTGTCCAGTGTTACTTTATAGATGGAGTTCTCGATAGCCCGGGTATTTACCGGCCAGTTTCCCATCCGTTTCTTTCCGTTTCCCCTCACCTCGTAAACCCCGTATGCCAATGCCGGTAAATCTGCGGAAATCAACACCTTTGCCTTTCCATCCCGATATCCCACTAATTGAGCAGGAACCTCTTTCCCTTGAGGATCAAAAACCGTCACCCCTTGGGGAGCCTTTGTAAAGGGAAGTTCTACCTCCACCACATCGGCTACCGGCTGAGCCACCGGGTTAAAGATGACAACAGGAATACCTTTAGTCCGGGTATCGAGTAAATCCGCCACATTTCCAGCTGCCGTCGTCAAAACACTACTGAACTGTTTCAAGGAAAGCAATTCATCATTCCATGAAAATTCATATGCCCGGGGAATACTCGTCCCAGTCAGGTCATCGTGAAACTGATGGAAGATAAAACGCTTCCAGGCTTCTGTCAAGGCAAGTGCAGGGTAGGTATCCCCCATCCAATTCGCTACGACAGCCGCCCTTTCTGCAGCATCTCCCAATTTCTCATTCTGCCGGTTATAAAATTTCATAGCTGCCTGAGAGGTATAACAACCGGTTCCGTGTACATCCATCAACAATTCTCCGTCATAAACCGGCAGCTCCGGATGATCTTCGAACGGCAGATAATCTTTATAAAGCTGATCACTGCCGGCACTGATCACTTCGATATCACCGTCACTCTTCCTGCTTTCTTCCACCGCCTTTACCGAGGCATAAGTCGGTGCCCCTCCGATATCTCCGGTTCCGTAATAATGATAGGTTGCATTCGTCGGACTTTGTTGCGCCAATCCCCGGATATAATCACTCCGGGAAAGATCATCTCCCCATTCGGCGCTATAGCTATATCCGTTACCGACCAACATAATCCGGGCGCTATCTACCCCTTGCCACAAACCGATCGGGAAAGGATATTTCCCATAATCATGGAAATTATTATAACGCCACTGGAATTTTTGGGTAGAAAAACCGATAAGCCCGCAATGAGCAGCCAAAGAAGGTAAAGTCCAGGAAAACCCAAAACAATCCGGCAAAAAAATATCCCTGCTTTGCACTCCGAATTCATCTTCATAGAAAGTCTGTCCTAACAAAACATTCCGAAGAAAAGATTCCGGCGAAGGTACAATAACATCATTGGCCTCCCAGCTACTTCCAGCGATATGCCAGCGTCCCTGACGAATATATTCCTTCATCAGCTCATATTTCTCCGGATAATATTCTTTCATCCAGGCATATTTTATCCCTCCTTCGAAATTAAAAACATAATTAGGGAAACGCTGGAGCAGAAATAAATTCTGCTCCAATGTATTCAATACATATTCACTGATAGTGGTCTGTAAATCCCAATTCCACTGGGTATCCAAATGGGCATCCGCAACAAAATAAGCTTTGTATTTTTTTTGCTGTGCTTTACCAGGTAAACAACAAAGCACGGCCAATAGAACAACAAATAGATACTTCATTCACACAATCAATTAAATATTCGAGTCATTTATTCCAGTTTCTTCATGGGGTATTCCGAAAAATTCCAGTTCCATGAAATGGACCGCCTGTTCTCCTCCCCAGCTCTCCAGCACTTTAATCCGCAAATAACGGAATACGCCAACTTCAGGTATATCATAGCTTTCACCCGCACGAGCATAAGCGATATCCGCATCTGTCAGAGTCCCGACAGGCAGGCCGGAGGGCTTTACCGATTGAAATTCGCCGAGCATAGTCCAGCCTTCGTCACTCCCGTCCTCAGCAGGAAGCGAATTGGTACCCCAAAGCGTATACTTTTTCGGATTCCCGGCCCTAAAAGCCCAATCGTCCTGAGCACGCTGATAAATTTTAAAAGTATGTAATTCTGTAGGACGGTCCAGCTCAAAAGTCATCTGATGCGGTAACTTTCCCCCACTGCCCTCGCCGGTATGCCAACCTGTCTCCAGATTTCCGTCACACAGGTTTTCGGGATTCCATCCCCATTCCGTCGGCGTATTCGTCGGCAAATTGTAAATATGGAAACCGGTCTTATAATAAGGAAATTTACCGATTACTGCTTCCGAAACCAAGGAATCGATCGAATGCTCGGGACGATGAATCGTCGTATAGGAATACTCGCTTCCCGGCACAGCATCCACAGTACATTCTGCCTGGCTACTCGGAACGAACAACGTATCCATCCGTCCCGATTTATTCTCATACCTCAGATTCATTCCTTCCATTTCGGAAACATTCTTCCATTTGATATAAAACTGAGTATCATGGTTTTCCACTTTTTCCAGGTCGGCTGTCAACAGAACACTTTCATAACTGGGACCGTATACCCGGCCTGAATATTCTAGCGGTCGGGAAGGATTCCCGTATTGGTCATAGGTATAAACGATATACCCATACTCCCCCTCTGCCAAGGGAGAGATTATTTTAGAAAATTGGCGGGAACCGTCTGCCGGAATATCAAACTCCAGTGAATCCTGTTTCTGGTTCCAGTAGATCACTCCACGGCTAAGACGCGGCGAAGTGTAAAAGAAATCCAACTGTTGCCGCAATCTTCCCGGCCTCACTCCCACGGAATCCATCTTTCCTGCATAGACCCGTTCTCCCCAATCCAGGTATTCCTTATAACTATCTGTCAAATCGGAGCAGGCCGTTAATCCTGCCAATAGGATGCCCCAACTTAATTTATATAGCATTCTTTTCTTCATATTTATCTATTTTTATTACTGCTTTTATCTATTGTTCCGTATCATCAGCTTCCTCTTCTGCGACATATCCATGCGGTTCACCGTAAATTTCCAATTCTGCGAAACACATACGCGGTTGTCCGTCATAAGAATCGATCAGTTTGAACCGGAAATACTGATATTCTTCATCGACAAAACAGGTGAATTCTTCTCCGGTTTTGGTAGCGACATTGATATCATCCTGTGTTTCCTGTCCCATAGGTAATCCGGAGGGTTTCTCAGAAGTAAACGTATTCAACAATACCCAGCCGTCATCACTGCCGTCCGGATTCGGTAAAGAATTGGTCGCCCAAATTTCAAACACTCTGGGAGTAGCATCCCGGAAAGGCCATATATCCCGGTGGAAAATCCGGATATGCCGTAATTTCACAGGTACTTCCGATTTAAAGCTAAACTGATGGGGAATCGGCAACTGGGATTCACTGGTGTGATTACAGGTACTCTTATCTCCGTCAAAAAGATTATCGTGTACCCAACCGTAAATAACCGGCGTGGTGGACACCATCGGATAATGGGTCAGCTTCATCTTTTCTTCGTATAGCGGTGTCAGGGTTTTATAGATGGTATCGGTCCGGTTATCCCATTTATCTCTCAGGCAGAAAGCATAACTACTTTGGACGGCTTCCTGGTTCCGGATCGCGTATTTTCCTTTTGCAGCACTACTATAAATCATCTCCAAAGGAAGATATACTCCGTCAGGTTCCTGTTTCAACACCGAGATGATCACATTAATTTCTTTCGGGTTATTCCAGGTCATATCGATTCCTCCCACAGTCTGCTGTGCATCCAGACTGGCAAAGACCGACTCGAAAGGTGGGGTCAGCGGTCTCACGTCGACACCGATAGCAGCGGAACGGTTAAAACTCCGGTCAACGGTCGTTATCTGTACTTCACGCCGGGTAGTATCTCCCAACCCTTCGATTTTGAGCGTATCGGTATACACCGACGCCTGTGCAATCGCCACTTCTCCGCTATTCCGTTTGTATTTGGCTTCTACATACAGAAGATCTTCCTCATCCGGCAAATCATAGGTAATCAATGCTCCTCCTTCCACGTTGATCACTTCGGGATTCTTAATTTGCAAGGGAGCTACACCGTCTACCGGAGTCTGCCCGGTAAACATTTCGTCCTTACATGCTGTAGCCACTATTCCCAGCAGCAATATAAACAATATAGCATATTTCATCGTCGTCGTATTTTTACCAACCATAATTCTGTATTAATTTCGGATTATTTCTGATTTCATCGTCTTTAATCGGCCATAAATAATTTTTCTTACTATACACCCGCTGTAACAGATATACCTGTTTATAAAATTCTTCGGCTTCTTCTTTATTGATATTCCATCCCCGGACAGGGCGATTATACCACTCTTCGGCTTCTTTCCAGCGCCGTAAATCCCACATGGCATGTCCTTCCATAGCCAGTTCGATCAGGCGTTCCCGATGAATGATCTCCCGCATACCTTCTTTCGAGCGGAATTTATCCGGGCGTTTAGAATGTTCGGTCCAGGCTTTTTCTACTCCGTCCAGCCCTGCCCTTTCTCTCACTTTGTCGATATATTCGAATACTTCATCATCAGGACTCTGTTTCGTTTCATTCAGAGCTTCGGCATACAATAAATAAAGATCGGCCAAACGAATGGAAGGGAAAGGAACGGCATCCTGTGTCATAGCGACATCATCGGAAACAATCGCTTGATAGTCGACCAGTTTTTTCGAGAAATATCCCGTAATAGAATAAAAACGATTTCCGATAAATCCACATTTTTCCCGATATCTGCTCTTCACCACCAACAAATCATTGTAATTATTGATATCGGTCTTTCCTTGTCCAAACCATATTCCCCGGTCAAAACCGATAGAAGCATAAAAACGAGGCTCACGGTCGAAATGTAATTTAACCGTCTCTTCTCCTTCTTTAATATACCATTTGTCTTTTTCAGAAGCAGTCTGTAAAGAATAACGTCCATTATAATCATAGTCTTTATCTTCTTCGATAGGTACGCCATGATTGGAATAATAGGATTCGACCAGATCAAAAGTAGGTACAAACCGCCCGCTGGCCCGGTCACGCATCGTTGTCGTCAAAGGAGGCATACACAAATGGGACATTTCTCCCGGATTAAAAGTCGTCAGTCCCCAAATGGTTTCTTTATTCCAACGCTCGTATATCGTCATCCGGAGAGTCAGTTCCTGGCGAAATACGTCATTCAGAGGCATCGGGTCGGTTTCCAATCTGTATAATTCAGCTCCGGCTAAATGGGCCGTATCGATAGCTGCTTTACAAGCCTGAGCTGCCTTTAGCCACAAGGTAGGATCTTCGGTCGTTTTGAACAAAGCAACACCACGTTCATCCTTGATATGGGCATAATCGGGATTCCCGTTAAATAAGGGACTGGCTGCCAGCATCCACAATTTAGCTCTAACCGCCAAGGCTATCGGTTGAGTAATTCTCCCCAACTCGGTAGCTTCATTAGCAATGTTCAGAGGCAGATCGGGGATTGCCTCATTGATCAGATTATTTACATAATGGATACAAGAATCCAGGGGTTCGCGATAAAGTCTCAGTTTCGAAATATCTTCCCCCACTTCCATATTCCGGTCAACAATCGGAATAGCTCCATACATTTGCATCAGATAAAAATGATAATAAGCTTTCAAAAATTTGACCTCCGCCACCCAACGTTTTCTTTCTGTAAGTTTTAAATCGTATACCTCATCTATTTTCTCCAGAAAAGTATTACAGACGCGAATAGCCTGATACAATCCCTGAGCACTGGTCTCTCCGTTCCAACAGTTATATAAAGGCGTTCCGGAGGATTGAGTTCCGTTGATCAATCCCAATAACTCCTGGCTCATCTCCGCTTCCCCGTGATAAGTATACATCTCGTGTCCTCCCAGCATAGCCGGATCGTTAGAAGCACTTCCATGTCTCGGAAGCCGGTTATAACAGGTAAACAGGTATTTTTCAGCAGCATCCCGGTCGGCAAAAGCATGGTCGATATTCGGAACATTATCGGGGATTACATCCAGATAATTGCAGGAGCTCACGCTTAACAGCAGCAAGCCTAACGTAATTAAATTTATCGTATGTCGTTTCATTTTTCTTGGGCTTTAATTAGAAAGTTAACTGAATACCAGCATTATATACACGTTGGATCGGATATCCCAGGCCATTTCCGCCCATTTCCACATCCCACAATTTAAATTTACTGAACATCAACAGATTACTACCGCTGATATAGACACGCAAAGTGTTCAGGCGGACTCTCCGGATCAATTCTTCCGGCAAAGAATATCCGATCTCCGCTTGTTTCAAGCGGAGAAAAGAACCGTCTCTCAAAAACCAGCTACTCTGCTGGCAATTATTACTTTCAGCCACATCCGACAAACGGGGCCACAAGGCATGCGGATCGGGATTCGTCTCGGACCAGTGATCTTCGGCATAGGCTTTCAAAAGGGCATTCTGTCCATTGACAAAAGGAGAAGTAGCCGAAGCATCGATCATAAAAGAAGTACGGGCAGCCCCCTGGAAAAAACAGGATAAATCAAAGCCTTTATACCCCATAGAAAAACCGAAACCGTAGATCAGTTCGGGTGTTTGCGGATAACCGAGATTGACCCAATCGTCCCCGGTAATTTCACCGTCACCGTCCATATCTTTAAATTTGATATCTCCGGGCATCACCTGCCGCTGACCGAAATTTTGTTTAGCGGAATTATCGATATCATATTGATCGATAAAAAGCCGTTCGGCAACAAATCCCCAGTGTGCATCGAAAGGTTTTCCTTTATGAGCTCCCCACGGCATCCAGGGGCGTTCGGCTTCTTCAAAATAAAGGTAACGGCTTTTGGCAAAGGTAAAATTGCCCTGTACCTGAATCCACAAAGAATTGGCAAAAGCCTGGTTGTAACGGACATCTCCATCAACTCCGTATCGCTCGGCTTCTCCTACATTGGCAATGATATCCGCCTCTTTCCCCAGCGTTGCCGGGATAATACCCCGACCTTGTAATATATTCGTCCGTTTATCTTTATAAGCATCCACATTCACTTCAATTTTATCGAAAAGAGCCAGTTCCAATCCCACATTCGTAAAATGAGAAGTTTCCCAGGATATCTTATCATTGGCATAACGTTCGATATTCACGCCGGGACGATTATAATTCAATGAGGTCCCGAAATTCATACCTAAACCCGAATTATTCAGGTTGACTTTGGAAAGATAAAAAAAACGGTCGTTTATATTTCCGATCTGATCATTACCCATCAGTCCATAAGTCGCCCGGATTTTCAATTTAGACAACACCCGTTTCAGGCCTTCCGGATAAAACTTTTCATTGGAAGCCATCCAGGAAATACCGGCAGAAGGGAAGAAACCGAAACGCTCCTTTTCAGCAAAACGTTCCGAACCGTTGTATCCGAAATTGAACTCGAAGAAATAACGGCTATCGAAACCATAAGTCATACGACCGGAAAAACCCATATTACGTCTGGGCAGCGAACTTTGCAAATCGCCGGCATTTCCAGTCAGTTCGTTTCGCATCATATAAACCAGCTGTCCTCCGACGGCATGCTTTTCTTTAAACGTACGGTTATAGGACACATTACCCTCGAAATAAACGGAGGAAATGACATCTTTACCATTTTCCGTATAATTCAAGGCCTCTGAAGAACCGGGGTTTACATGTTTCAACGTATATGTATCGGTATGCCGATCGTAGTCACTCAACGCATAATAATACGGAGTATACTCCCGTTTCACTTCAAAATGAGCCCTGCGGTCGGTATTGAACATGATCCGGGCCTCCAGTCCTTTGGTAATAAAATCGAAATTCTGTTTCAATTCCAACTGTGCCAAAATCTTCGACGTAGAATATTGTCTGTAGCCTTTTACCAAATCTGCATAAGGATTACTATAGCTACCGTCTTCCACATTTCCGAACAAAATATGTTTGGCCAACAGATTCGCTTCGTCCGGTTCATAGACTGCCGGGAACATGACCGGATTAGTTCGCAACACCTGCCGGTAATAATCGGCTCCATAGCCCAGCGGCCCGTTGTAATCATCGAAATTACCGTGCATTCTTACCGTCAATTTAGTCGTCGGATTCAAATCCAAATCGATATTAGAACGTAAATCGAAATTTTTTAAATTGATATTATTATTGAAATTGTTCCTTCCGTTCACTTTCAACACTCCGTTATCCTGATTGAAAGCTCCCGACACATAGTAACGGGCAGTCTTTCCACCACCGCTCAGGCTGACATTCAACCGCTCGTTCACAGCAAACTTTTTGAACAACATATCCTGCCAGTCGGTCACCGGATATACCATAGGATTTTTTCCTTCGATCGTTCCCTGTATTTTCTCTTCGGAATATACCAATAGTGCGTTAGGATTACGGCTCAGCACAGCTTCGTTATGTAAACGCATATAAGTAACCGGATCGGCCAATTCTACTTCACGGGTCGGCTGCGACATCGAAGTTTCGAAACGGATATTGAACTTAGGTTTTCCTTCTTTTCCTCCTTTAGTCGTCACGAGAATAACCCCGTTTCCTCCTCTCGACCCATACAACGCAGTTGCCGTAGCATCTTTCATAATCGAAAAAGAAGCGATATCGTCCGGCTGTAAACGGGCAAGATCGTCGGAAGTCATTTCGATATTATCGATCAGGATCAGCGGATCGCGTTTCGCTTCCGAATAAAACGAGCCCACCCCACGAATAAAAAAATTTGCATTATCGGCTCCCGGCTCTCCGGAACGTTGCGTGGCAATCAAACCGGCTACCCGTCCGGCCAATGCCGTAGTCAGGTTACTGGACGGGATTTTCAAATCTTTCGGAGTGACTGTCGTGATTGCACCGATGACACTTTCTTTTTTCTGTTTTCCGAAAGCAACGACCGCCACCTCTTCCAGCTCATCAACTTTCGGTTGCATTTTTACAAGAAATTCATTCCTGTTTCCGATCGCCAACGTTTGTGTTTCCATTCCAATAAAAGAGATGATCAAACGATTGGAGGGTAAGGCATCTATGGCAAAAGAACCATCCACATCGGTAATGACTCCCCGGGGAGTACCTTCGATCTGAATCGTCGCACCCGGCATCACCAAACCTTTTTCATCCACCACTTTACCGGTAATACGTTTGATCTGAGGCTGTTGTTCCTGAGGAAGTATTTTTTTAGAAATCACGATTTGCCGGTCTTTGATTTCATAGATATTGGAGGTTCCGGCAAAAAGTTCATCCAAAATCTGATCGACGGTTTTATTTTCAGCCTGAATAGTCACCTTACGGTTTACATCCACAACACCGTCATAATAAAATACAACGTATTCACTATTCTTTTCGATAGCCTTGAATACTTCTTTCACTGTTTTATTATTCAGTTCCAGTGTAAAATAGGTCGATTGTGCATATCCATCGATTGCATAACACAACCTGACACTTAGTACAAAAAATAGTACCAATAGCTTCATAACACAAAATAATTTAAAAAATCTGCCCCGGACGGAGCCAAAGGTTCGCCTTTTTTTCATAGATTTACGAAGATTTTGATTTTAATAATTGCTATAGTTTTAATTCGAAATCACAGCCGGATAATATTGCCAGTATTGTCCGGTTTCATTTTATTCCTCTATTTCATGCTTTCTTTTTCCTTTTTCATGACTTTTATTTTGTTATCTACTGATTCATACCTAATCGGAGCCGTTTTTGTCAGGCTCTCCAATACTTCTTTCAAATCATTCTTCAATTCCAGTTTTCCGGAACAAGAAATTCCCTTTACCTCTGAAGTATAATCGATCTCTACCCCGTAATATTTTTCCAACCGGGTCAGGATATCTCCGATACAGGAACGTTCGAAACACAAAACCCCGTCTTTCCAGCTGATATATTCATAAACATCGACCAGTTTGACTACAGGTTTTCCATTCTGTAAAACATAACGGTCATTCGGAGTCAGTACCGTTTCCTGTCTATCCTTCGTCTTCACATTCACTTTTCCGCTCACCAGGACAACACCTTGTTCCATCTCATCTTCATAGGCCCTAATACCGAAAGAAGTACCTAAAACACGCACTTCAAATTCTTGCGTTCTCACATAAAAAGGCCGATCGACATTCTCAGCCACTTCGAGAAAAACCTCTCCTTCTACATAAATTTCACGTTTTTCTTTTTCAAATTCGGCAGGATATACGACACGGGAATTTGCATTCACCCAAATTTTCGTTCCTTCGGAAAAAGTGATGGACGAACGTTTACCGGCAGGCACCAATAACTGGTGGAAAACAGCGGTCTGTTGTTCATTGATTATCGTAGCTTCTTCAGTCAATGAATCGGTCCGGATACTGATCCGTCCGGTGGAATCATAATTCAGAGCTGTCTTTTCGGCAGCAATCAATTTTTCCTGTCGGTCTGCCAGCACCAAAAGAACTTCCGAGCCAGTTTCTGCAGGCTTACCGACCAATTCTATGGCGGTAAGCGCTTTCTCCGCCTGCATCCGATACAACCAGAAAGCTGTCGCCAGGGTCAGTAATAAACAAGCGGCAACCGTGCTTATCCGATATAGTAAACGAAAGCTCTCCCGACAATTCCGGCGGATCGCTTCCCATACCTGTACCTTCTCTTCCGGCCTCATCCTTTGTTCCTGATGATGTATATTCCGGATAAACTGTTGCGCTTTTTCCACCTCTTCAGCCAAAGCACGATCAGCACGCACCAACCGGTCCCACATCCTAACACTCTCTTCATCAGGACGTAAACAATACTCTAGAAATTCATCATCCTGAAGTAAATCATAAGCTTTATAATGAGAATAATCTTTCAATATCAAACAGTTTTAAACATAAAAAACGTCCGTTTCTTTTGGCGGAAATCCGTCAAAAGAAAAATTGACAGATGACGATTGACAATTGGCAATTTTTGGAAGCTTCGCTCCCATGAAGGAATAAGAAAAGAAAGAAAAATGAGAAAAGAAGTTGAGAATATAATGATTGATAATCAATTCAATATAGTCTACTCCTCAGGTGGCCCGTTTCATTGTCAATTGTCATTTATCGATTGTCAATTAACCAAGGACCCACAGGGGGCAAGAACTTTATAAACTTTATGAATTTTGACCGATTTAAACGGACGTTTATATGGTAAACAGTTAAAATTGATTTTTCTACTCATTTTTTCAGAAAAAAAATCTACTTTTTTTTATTTTTTATTTCAAACTGCTACGATTATTTTCTATTTGTACGCTTTCACAATTTTCCAAACGAATAAAATCCTCGGGACGAAGCTGTTCTGAGTATTCGAAATAATTATCCCGAATATCCAGTCCTTCGGTCCAGCGGGCATAAATTCCCTCCTTTCCACTCAGAGCAAAACGATTCGCCAGAATACGAATATTCCGGTGTACCGCCCCCTCGGGCCGATCATTCTCAGGAGCTATACTTATGACAGGTGAACCACATTCCACAAAAAAGTTATTCCGGATCGTTACATCCGATACCGGACCGGATTCATACCAACTTCGGGCATCGTCGGAAATCAGTATAGCACTCATCGGAGTCCTGAAAAAAATATTCTTTTCAATCACCACTTTCCGGCGGGTAGTCACTAATATTCCCCGTGTCGGTATTCTGGAGAAATAATTATTCCGGATCAGCACTTCGGGTGTCCAGGTTACATTCTCCACCACAACAGGCTGTTGCTTCACCTGTTCGTCGACCGGCCGATCCAAGGTCAGCAGGATCTCATAGTTATCCAGTCTTTTGACTTGTTTCACCCAAGCCGACTGCAGTTTACGCAACGAGTTCACCTGCACCAGCTCCACCTCATCTCCTTTAAAAAAAGCTTCGAAACCGAAGGACTGGTTATGCATAAAACGTACACGCACCTGATTAGAGGCCGGATAATCCATGACCTTCAGATGGGTACCGTGAATATTGATCGGATCGTCCTGAGCCCCTTCAAAGCGGGAATCCAAGATACTCACTTTTCCCCGGCATCCCGACATCTGAACAAAATCGGCAAAACCGGCACAAGTCCGCCCGTGCCCCCATTCGGGTGTACAATTCAAACGGTTATAAGTCAGATTCTCCGAATATTGTCCGACAATCCCGAAATTACCCAGGAAATGGATATTCAAATCTTCAAGAGTCACCTGTTTACTTTTCAGAATCAAACCGCAAACCTCGTCCCGGATAGCGTCCCGCATCTGAAATACTTGCCCCACGCGGCCTTCGGGACGTTTGTTGTAATTAAAACGCACCAACCCCTTTTCCAGTTCTATCGCTTTCACCACATCACTCATCGGCGAATTACAGCGCCAGGTAACATTCCTCCAAGGCTCGAAAACCTGAGCTATACCACCGGTAAAGTTCCATCCTTCTCCCAGCCAGGTGAATTTTCCCTCCCGGATTTCATAGGGCGAATCGGGGTGAATACGGGCGGTTAGATAATTTTCACCGGCATCCACTACGGTCATTTCCGGTACAGAAGGATCGGCCGCTGTCAGGGTAAAATTGCGCAGGATGATATTTTCACTGCTATCTATGACAAAACTTGTCATCTCGCCATGAGTCACCAAGCGAGCCCCATCCCCTTCGATCGTGAGATTTCTGATCCCCCTGATCCACAAGCCGATGTGTTTCGTCGGATCAGGATTCTCCTCTTCCGAAGCCGTATTCGAAATATAATAAACCTGTTTCGAACAACTTGTCCGGAATAAATGGTAATTCCCTTGCTCCAGACGGATCACCACCGGTTTTCCCCGGTATTGGCGAGCCTTTTCGATCGCCGCCTGAATACGGGGAGTGGCGTCTCCCTGGGTTGCACTTACCCGAATCACCTCGGCTCCGACAACGGATATCGTACCAAACCAAAGGATTCCTATCCATAAAAAAATGTATCTACTCATTTGTCAACTTGATTTTTTTATATTTATATCCAGCCAGCACGGAAATAACGATCATCACCACGATTCCAATCACGAAAGGCCAGGGCATCAGCTCTGCATCGCTTTTTCCATAGGAATGCAAACCGGAAAGATAATAATTCACTCCGAAATAGGTCATCAAAACAGAAGCGATAGCCCATACCGAGCACATATTAAAAACAAAAATACTTTTACTAAGTCCGGGAATAAAACGAATATGCAGCACCAAAGCATAAACGACAACCGATATCAAAGCCCAGGTTTCTTTAGGATCCCATCCCCAGTATCTGCCCCAGGATTCATTCGCCCATACCGCTCCCAGGAAAGTACCGGTAGTCATAAACACCAGTCCGAGAATCATCGCCATTTCATTCAGCAGGGTCAGCTCCTGAATCGTAGACCCGATCTTCTGCCGGTTTCGCGGCCTCACCCCCAGGATCAGCGACATATTGAAAAGTCCGATCAGAGCACAAATCGCAAAGAATCCGTAACCGGCCATAATCACCGCGACATGCAGCATCAGCCAATAAGATTGAAGAACAGGTACCAAAGGCGTGATTTCAGGATTCATATCATTCAAACCGGCGACAAACAGGACCACTCCTCCCAGCAAAGCCGACAAAGCAGGCAATACATAAAAACGACGGGCAAAAACCAATCCTCCTAAAACAATCATCCAACCGGCATATACCATCGATTCATATGAATTTGTCCAAGGAGCATAACCTGCAATATACCAGCGTAATGCCAATCCTAACGTATGGCATATAAACACGGTTCCTATTCCAAAGATCAAAGCCCGGCAAACGATTTTCAATCCTTTTTTCTCATTCATCATCCAGGCAAAGACAAATCCCAGCAAGAGACCTCCCAAAATGAGATAAAACTTACGGCACCAGGAAAAAACATCCGCCTGATTATATAAAATTTCCGCCTTTATCTTTTGTTCGTCCATCGGGATCACCTTATTCTTCGCCTGCTGATAAGTACGGATCATTTCCAACACCCGGTCAGCTCCTGTCCAGTTACCGTTTTGCAGCCCCTGTGCCAATTCGTCTTTATACCACACCATAATCCGGGCGACAAAAAGGGAATCTTTTCCCTGATACACCGACAAATCGTCTCCTGCCGAATACCATTTTCCAGCCGCATCTCCTTCGTGAGGAAAAATAGCCAAAAATTGGCCCTGAAAAATCTGATAAACGATATTGACACATTCGTCTAATTTCAGCAGGTCGTTTTCATAACTGCTCCGTTGGGCAGGCGATTTCTCATAGGCTTTCTCCACCTCGGTCGCTAAAAGATATTGGCCTTGTTCATCCAGGATATCCTGCCAGGCAATAAATGACTGCCCGGTTTTTCCCAGTTTTTCCAGTATTGTCCGGTTTTTTACTTTGATAAAAGGCTCCTGTACCCATCGCGCCGGATTGGCAATCAGATTCAAGAATACCTGATCGGAAGTCAATCCTTTATAGGTTTTAGCCTGATAACATTTCCTCAGAATAGCCGAAGTCCAGGTATTCACCGGTTCTAAGCGGCCTTTCGGATTTTGCACCACCAAGCGGCCGAATTCAGCAGCATGTTCCCGGCTGACATCAGGAGCGGCATTCCCACTGACTCCTACACAAAACAACCCGATAAGCAAAAGCCATACTTTTTTATCTGTCCGGAACTTGCTCATTTCTCCTCTCAACCGGCTAAAACGGGAATTCCGTCCAAAACAGATCCCCAAGAATCCCAACACCATAAAAACATAACCGATATAAGTAATCTGCATCCCGGGACAATCGTAACTCACCGTAAGCACCGTTCCCCGTTCGTCAGGATCATAAGAAGATTGAAATAATCGATATCCTTCCACATTCACCACTTTGTTCATTTTCACCCCTACTTTTTCCTCCCGTCCCTGATGAAAAACGACCAGATCACTCTCATAAGAAGAAGGGCTATGGGAACCCGGATATCTTTTCAGGCGGAAATCGGTCAGGGTCACGCGGAAAGGTACAGTCTGCCGCTCCATCCGTTCTCCGACAAACATATAGTCGACCGTTTCTCCTTCCCGGATATGCATGATTCCTTCTTTCCCGGCAAAATGGGTAATAGCAGCTCCGACAAGTATCCACAAAAAAGAAAAATGCAACAACAGGTTTCCCCAGTTTTGTCTCCGGAACCATTTCCGGCAAAAAAAGATCACTATCAGCTGGATTCCCAGTATCCCCTGTAACAAAATAAACCACCAGGCATAATAGAAATGTTCGCGCACGAAAGCCGTACCTTTCGCTTCTTCGACAAAAGTGGCTATTCCCAGAACCACAATATACCCGATCAATAATACGTACAGGGTCACCGATGCAGAGAGGAGTCTTAGAAATCTCATAAAAATAAAATGATAGAGAGGAATAAGGAATTCGAGGATGATAACGGCTACAAGACGACCGGCAGAACCGGGAATAGAACCGATATTCGAATAGTCCGGCCCAACTTCGTTCGGGCTGAGAAAAACGATTGTTTTTGTTGAGAAAGTCTCCGACTTTGTTGAAGAATAAACAAGGAAATTTTCAACAGAAAATCTTTGATTTGCACTCAACAAAATCAAAGATTTTCTCAACAGTCCACGTTTAACTTTCCGGAATGATCACCCGGAAGCCGACATTATATACCTTTTGCCAAGGGTAGAAAGCTTTTCGGTAATAAGCGGTCGAGTACTTGGGCCGGTCGGTCCAGGAACCACCACGCACGACTTTCCGGTCGGAAGCCTGTTCTTTCTTCAAAGGATAATCGACATAATCCGAACAGGTCCATTCGGCCACATTACCGTGCATATCTTTCAATCCCCAGGGATTAGCCTGATAATGGCCGACATTTCCCATCAGCATCGACCCGTCGTTGACAGAAGCGATCTTCGGGAGATAATCCCAATAAGGACGCAAAGGATCGTCTTTACTCATCGGCTTCGGATCGATACCGGTTACCGCCATATCCGAAAGCATGGCATCCGCCATATTTTCATAAGGAGCAAAGTCGGTATTGTTATTTCCATACCAGAAAGCATCTCCACTGCCTCCGCGACAGGCCCATTCCCATTGGGTTTCTGTCGGTAACATTATTTTCTGTCCGGTTTTCTGTCCCAACTTTTCACAATAAGCCTGAGCCTCTTCACAGCTCACCCGGATCACCGGATATTGCGGATAATTGGCCCGATAGCCCGGAGTAGTATGGTCTTTCCAGAATTGTCCGATAATCCGGCTATTGTGTTCCGGCACGAGGGCACAATATTGTTCGTTCGTCACCTCACATTCGGACATCCAGAATCCGTTTTTCACACTGGCTTTAAATGCAGGCCGGCAATCGGCTTCGCCATCGTTACATCCCATCACAAACTGTCCGGCAGGTATCCACACAAAATTCATCGTTACTCCCGGAGCTACTTCGATTTGACGGGTTTTCTTTCCGTCGGCCTGCTGTTTTTTTGCTGCCTCATTTTTATCGAAAGGCCAACCGGAAACTTTCACGTTCCTGGCTTTGGTTTCCTTCACCGGAGCAGGCATGACAGGCTGGATGGCCCCTTTACTTTTCAGTACTTCCGCATAATCGGCCAATTCTTTCCGCCAATCCACCCCTGCCTGATTGTATTTGTGCGCCAGTTCGATCCGACGGTCGTACTGGTCAAATTCATTCACTTTGGAAATGTTGATAAACTGTCCATAATAAGGAGCATTGAAATCGATCCAGTTGTAAAGTGTTTTCCATTCCTTATCCGTCAATTCCACCCCATAATGTCCTTTTTCGAGCATACGCACCAACTCGGAATTGGAAGCATGATATTCGTACGGTTTCAGTACATACATTTCAGCCTCGGCTCCCTGACGGTATACATAAGGCATGATGGCCAAGTAGCTCTTGCTCCAGGGACGTCCGAAACGCGGATAATTCGTATCCATACGTCCGCCGGTCAGGTTCATATGACTCTTTTCATTGTGACAAGCCACACAAGCCCGATCGAGGATCGGCTGAATTTCCAGGTCGAAGGTAAACGAACGAACGCCTCCTTCAGGAGCCTGCAAGCGATGGGGTTTCGTCTGGGAAGCAATCGTACGCTTCGGAATAGGGATCTGGTTCTGATCTTCATGGCAACCGATACAAGATACGGTTTCTCCCGGCATCGGAGTAAACCAGCTTCTCATCCATTGTACGGCCCGTCCCTGAGCATCCAGCGGCTGAATAGCGATCGGAGTATTGGCCGGTACTTTGAATATAGCCGATCCATCCTCTTCGACCGGTACGGTTCCCAACAACCGTTTGATATCCCATCCCGACTGAATTCCCTGGGCATCATGATCGGAAGCTGTCATCCAATAAGCATATTCATAAGCCAGAATCCGTAATTCTTTCACAGTTCCTTTGGGCAAGCCCATGCTTCCTTCTCCTGCATAGATATCCTGAATAAATATAGTGGCTTCTTTATCGTTGAGGTTGACCCGGTCTGGAATCACCGGAGGAACCGGGCGTTTTACCACAGCGATAGGCGAATTGAATCCTTCACCCTCGAATTCGGCCAGACAAGTCAGGTTATCGAACACATCTACCAGATAAATTCCCCATAATCCGTCCGGAGTCAGTTTTCCACTGACCAGGAAATACTTGTCATCCAACGGACACGGACGAATAAACTGAGGCCATACCCCATTCACTAATTCGTCTTTCACTTCAGGAATAATTTTCCGGTCGCGGAACGGTAGTTCCTGCACCACCCCTTTTTCTTCTTTCCGGGATTTGGCCGGATCGAAGATCATCAGACGTCCGGAACGGGCAATACCATGATGACCGGAAACAATTCCGACGAACTTCGTAGTATTCCCGGGTAAAGGCTTCACATCGAACGTACTGTTAGGCCAGAAAGAACCACTTCCGTAAAGTGCTTTATTTTCTGTCCCATCAGGATTCATATGCATGATAATCCGTGAAAAATAATGCGTCAGATCGGTATATTCCCAGCGGGTATACATCACTCGTCCGTTATTCATCACCACCGGATTCCAGTTTCCATCCTGGTCGAAAGTCAACCGGCGGAAAGCTTTGGTTTTCGGATCATACAACGAGAGGTTACCTACCTGATCCCAGCCGCTCACACAGGGTACTCCCTGATAACCGATATTCGAAGAGGCGACGATACGTCCGTCCGGCAGATAATTAGCATCGCAGAATTCGACATCCGGTTCGTCCACTTCGATTTTCTGGTGCAGGTTCTTACCATCGATACCGATTTCATAGATCTGCCAACGATTTTTTTCATCCACAGACGAGAAAAGCAAACGATCGGCATCCCAATGCATTTGCAAATCGGCAATATTGACATCCCGCTGAGGTTTATAAACCGTACGGATCTGCAAATCACCACGTAATCCGGAAAGTTCTACGATCTCCCCATCCCGTCCTGTTCTTCCGGCAGAGTACATACTCGACCAGTTGTTCTCCGGTGAACCCAAAGCCGGCGCCATAGCAGTCCGCGCATTGGCCCCCAGATGGAAACGGGTAGCTACGATCTTATCCCCATCCAATAATGGATTCGCCAACAAAATGGTTTTCTTCGCATCCACAACCCGACGGGCTTTTGCCAACATCTCCTGATCACCGCTGTAAATACCTTTAGTCACCAGTGGATAATTCGTTTCGATTTCCTGCAACAGCTGATCGTATTTCTCTCCTTTCAAACCGGCTTGTTTCATATCTTCCAGTGCCATCCGGATCGCTTTCGGATTCACCCATTGCAACTGTTCTGCTAAATGCACGACCTCGAGGGTCTGCTTCAGCAGATTCATCGCCGTCTCGATCTGCCTGGTACCAGTCATCTGCTCCAGGGCAGCCAAACGGGATTCATAATACTGTTTTTCCGGGAAATTCCGAATCAGTTTCCGCACCGCTCCCATCTCCAGGCTGGCATCGGGCGTCACCAACCAATCGGCAGGTGAAAAACCGGCCTGAGCAGCGAAAGCATTGATTTCTTTTCCATATTTCGGAGCCAAACGGGTCAGAATTTCATTACCATCCACATTTTGCACCCGGAAAACGACACTCGATTCCTCTGTTCCGGCATCGTCGATTCCGATTTCAGCTTCAAATTTCTTGTACTTACCGTCCAGCTGATAAGCCACCATACCGTCAGCATGTAACATCATGCCGTGTTCATAACTCTTGCCGTTGACTGTCAGTTTCTGATTATTGAAATTACGATCATAAAACGGACAACCATACGGAGCCTGGACCATCACCGGCTGCATCTCACTCAACCAGACTTCTTTTCCCTCGCCGGTGATCAGTTTGGCATTTCCCCAAACGGCATGATCCCAACCGGTACCGTTTTCTGTCCCCCAGGTCTTCAGAATCAATTGCTTCACTCCTGTCAGGTCCACCTGAATCTGTTGTGCAGGCATATTATGCCGCATCACTTCCGACACTACCGGAAGATGATTTTTCTTCATCAGTTCCCCAACCTTCATCTTCTCTTGCACCACCACACTTTCCCAGGAAACCGGAGTTTTCGTTTTACTTTTTTGTCCGTACCCGATCATGATAACCAGGGCCAGACAACAGGTAAGCAGTGTTTGCTTCAACATAAATTTTTAATTATTTCGGTTTCAATTATGTTTCAAGTCATTGAACAGTTGAAAAGCCTGTTCCGGCGTATACTTCTCATGTACAACTGCACGCACCGCCTGGATCATAGCTACCGGGCTGTCGGACTGAAATACATTTCGTCCCATATCCACACCGCAAGCACCTTCATTAATGGCCTTATAGCACAATTCCAGAGCATCTTTTTCTTCCAGTTTCTTTCCACCGGCAATCACGATAGGTACCGGACAAGAGTTCACGACTTTCCCAAAACCTTCACAATAATAGGTCTTGACAAAAGTAGCTCCGTTCTCTGCACAAATACGGGCAGCCGTAGAGAAATAACGGGCATCACGAGCCATCTCTTTTCCCACAGCCGTCACTCCCATGGTAGGTATACCGTATTTATAGCCGTAGTCTGCCGTTCTGACCAGGTTCTCGATAGTCTTCGCTTCATAAGTTCCACCGACAGACACCATCACCGCTAAAGCCGAAGCGTTGAGCCGGATAGCATCCTGAATATCCAACACACATTCGTTGTTCAACTCGGTCAAAACAGAAGTACCGGCAGAATAACGCAGACAAACCGCTTTATTACTATCGGCAGGAACCACCGAACGCAAAGATCCCCGCGAACACATAATCGAGTCGGCATACGGGATCAAGGGGACTATGCCCAAATCAAGGCGTTCCAAACCCGAGGTAGGCCCCATGATATAACCATGATCGAAAGCAAGCATCACCGTGTGGCCTGATTTTACATTAAAAATCCGGGACATCCGGTCTTTGATTCCCCAATCACAATTGTCGATACCTTTCAAAAAGAAAGTCTGGTGTTGCACAGGAATTCCAATCCCGTAATCTTTATCTTTATTTTCTAAAATTCCGTCTAAATCTGCCATTTCAAAAATAGTAAAAGGTTAAAAGTAAAAGGTTATTCAAGTCCCTGGTAAAAAGATTCGAAGAGACAAGCCCAGGAGGTTGCTCCGGCATCGGCAAAACCGACCGACCGTTCGCCCAGGTTACGGGCACGGCCGAAATTAGCTTTCATATTCACAGTTGCTTCGGCCCCTTTCAAGGCAGCTTCCGCTCCCGCCTTCAACAGCTCCTTCACATCTTCGGAATCACAGCTCTCGATTGCTACGACAGCCGGCACCAAAGCATCCATCATCGTTTTATCTCCAAGTTTTGCCTTCGTCTGTTCTTCGACTCCGGTCAGACCTCCCCGGAACATTACTTTTACCTGAGCGGCATTCAATTCATCCGTCACCCCGAGCGGTTCCAAGGCTTCGCCCATCCCCATAAATAAAGCACCTAACAGGGTACTGGTGGATCCGCTGGTTTTCATCATCACGCCCATCCCCATATCGTTCAGCATAGCCGGAAATTCGGTACCTTGCTGCGCATCTCCGGCGATAATCGTCAAAGCGGTTACGATAGCCGTTCCGTGGTCACCGTCCCCGGCTATAGCATCCAGCTTAGAGAATTCCTCTTCCCTGGCTTTTACATTCGCCAGGGAGAGATTCATCATGCTTTTAAAGTTATCTATTGTTAGTTTCATTTTGCTATAAGTCTTAATTCGAGATCTTTTTACTTCCCTACTGTCGTCCAATAAGGAGCATTTGCCATATGGTTTTTCAGATAATCGATATGATCATCGTCCATCTTTGCCAGGATCATCTGAAAACCGGATTGTTCCTGTACAGTCAGCATTTCAGCGATACGTCCGTCCACCACTTTCACTCCGGCTGCTTCGAGCACCTGATAAGCCCTGCGGAATACAATATTCATTTCCATATGGGTTGTACCTCCCACTCCATTGATATACAGCAACACCCGGTCACCGGCCTGACTTTGCAATTTACGCATCAACAAACCCACCATTTTCTCAGCTGTATCGTCGGCAGAAACCAAAGCTTCCTGTCCGCCACCGCCTTCTCCATGCTGTCCCATACCGATCTCCATGATTCCTTCGGGCAGATCGGTAATCGTTGCGTCGTTCTGGGGATGGGTACATTTATTCATAGCTACAGCCAATGTAGCTAGTCCGCGATTGAAGCGCTCGCCCAATTCATACAATTCATCCAGAGATTTTCCCTCTTCGGCAGCAGCTCCTACAATTTTATACAAGGGGATACAGCCTGCCAATCCCCGACGATCGTCATCGGCAGCTTGCAGACCGGCACTGATATCGTCATGTGTTTCCAGCATTTTCACTTTGATACCGGCTTTAGCAGCTAATTTACAAGCCATATTGGCACTCATCAGGTCGCCCGAATGATTCAGTACCACCAACAAAATACCGGCATCCCGTTTAAACATCTGCAAAGCCTGAAGTACCCGCTGTGCTCCGGGAGCGGCAAAAATATCCCCGACCACCGAACAATCCAGCATTCCCTCTCCGACATATCCACTCAGGGCCGGCTCATGCCCTGATCCGCCCATCGTCACGATAGCCACTTTATCTTCACTTTTAGGCTGTGTACGGACTACGATATTTTCGCCTCCCAATTTCACTCTGTCCTGGTAAGCCAATACATATCCTTCCAATAATTCTTTGGTAATATCTTCGGTTTTATTGATAAACTTTTTCATACGATTATGATTTTATCGGTACTTAGTTTTTATAACACATCAACTCTACGGGAATTCCTTCTTCTTCAACAAAAGCAATAAATTTATCTCCGCAATCCATCGGTTCGACAATCACATGAGCTCCTTTCAATTCAGCTTCCAAATCAGGCACTTCATAAGCGATATGTGCCACGTTTTGGATCAGTTCGGGCATCCAGGTCTCGGGTTCGAAACGCAGAAATTCAATCCGGTTTTTACTTTTGGTAAAGTCTGTCAGCCATACTTTCAAACCTTCAGCATAACACTCACCCGGTTGGGCGATCGTCGTCGGTATTCCAAAATGATTTACTTTTCTCATAATTTAGTGGATAAGTTGGTAAATAATGCTGTTTTATTTTTGGCTCAACACGTCGGTAAATTGCACTTTCGGATTGGTAAAACGCAATCCATTCCCATCGTGATAATTCGCAAATTCAAATACACAAGCTCCATTTTCACCGGCCATCATAAAATGGGGTTCTCCGATTCCGTTCAACGGCAGGATTTCACCCGGATTTTGTTTCACGAAATGTTTAGCTGTGATAAAGCCATTCTGGCACTCGGGCAACTTCGGGCAGTTCGGAGTTTCTTCGCCGGTAGAGAAATTATAAACAAATCCTTTATTGACCATCCAGGATTCGTGTTTAGCCGGATGATCGGTAGCCACATGGCGGTGCTCGGTAATCATCTGTCCCGGCAACAGGTAAATCTCATGGGCAAAATAACCATGTTCAGCATCGTTCACCCAAAAGAAACCGGCCATTCCTACATGTTCGAAATCGCCGAGTTCAAAATCGGTAATCCAAAGATTTTTCCGCATAAAATCAGACAACTGAATGCCATAGAAAGATAACATATCTTCGTATGCCTTCAAAGCGACATCTCCCTGAAATTTTCCATCTTTATAAAAATCCTTATTGGTAAATTTCTTTGTATAAACTGCTTGTTCCATGTTTTTAGTTATATTAATCGATTCTTTAGTTTCACTTGTTTTTTTCTGTTGTCCGTCACATCCGACGATCGCTAGCCCTAACACTCCCATCAGAGCTACATTTAGTCCTTTTTTTATCATTTAAAATATGGTTGGTTTTAAAATTTCAGTTTTATAAAATCTTACTCCCCTACGAGGCACTTTTCAAAAGTCGCTGAAGCTGCCGGCCGGGATAATATTTTCTCTCAAGTTATTCTGTTGATACCAAGATTTTTCTAAACTTCGGAAGCCCAAAAAGTAGCGATCCCTTCTATTTCGACCAGTAATTCATCCCGGCACACATCCGCCAGCAGATAAGCCACAGGAATGGAGGTGAATAACCGATCCATATAGATCTTTACCGGATCGATAGCCTCCGGATGTTTGAGATATACCCTCAATAACTTCATTTCATTTTTTTTCACCGGATTAACCTTTGCTTTTTGCAGATTCTCCGGAGCAATCAAATGTTCTATATTCTCCATCGTTGTCCCGGTCTGGACCAGTACTCCCATATCCTGCAGGCTATTCTCTCCCCGGATAGCGGCCGTTCCCGAAATATACACCAGTCCGTGTTCACCGTCTGATACCACTTTAGCACGCTCGAACTTAGGTGTTGTCTTCTGTTCCGATCGGCTGAACAAAACCTTGTCGGAATAACTGTGAGCAGCCACCTGTAAATCATTGTCCAAAGGGACGATCTGTAACTTTCGGGGATCGGCCACTATAGCATTCAGATCGATCATAACACCTCCGTGCTGAGTCCCGATACCTGTAGCTGCCGGATATCCGGCAGGCCAAACCGAAGAAGCATAAAACCGCGAACGGACATCGTTAAAATCCTGATAACGCTGATTCCCATCCGAATAACCGGTAATCCATTCCAGGTAATTCCATTGGCGGACCACATCTCCCCAATGCATGCCTTCCTGTAGCAACACTTTTTCTGCCTTTCCGAAAGCCTGTTCGGCTTGTTGTGTGACCGGCATATCAGGGTCTTCACCACATACTCCGCCTAAAAGTACTTCCCGGAAACCTTCTTTTTCAATCCTCAGGTAATACCCTTCTCCCTCCATAGCGACCTCAGTCACTTTGCCCTGAAAATCCGGTTCCAAACCATGTACCTCCATCACCAAGCCGGTATCCAAGGGACGCTGAGCCACCAGGGAAACTACCGGACGCGGGGCCGGGAATCGCTCGTCGACCAGTTGTTGCAACTCCCTTTTCCACTGTAAATATTCCCGATTATCGGCAGGAGCAGCATAAAAAATCAGGCGCACGACCGGCACTTTATCCGCACATCGGTCCAACAAACGACCGATCATTTCAGCCCACACACCCTGATCCGTCTTAAAAATCTCGTATATCATTCTGCAATAATCCATCTATAATGAATTAACATATTCAACTAATGCGTCTAAATCTGTCTTCGATAATTTTTTGTCTACACCGTGTTTATACACCCCGAACACTTCTTCCATCGTTGCAGCCCTACCGTCGAACAGATAAGGAGCCGTCCGCCACACTTCGATCAGAGTCGGCGTATCCCATCCTTGCTCAAATTCGATGTCCTCACCGATACGGTGCATCTTCATGTCTGTATAATAAGGGCCCGAATGACAAGCATCACATTTCAAGCGCTCGAAAACCTTCCGGCCCTTTTTGGCTTTTTCAGATAATTCACCATCCACCAGATAAGGACTGGGCACCGGTTTCAACGAAGCGACATAAGCATCTACACAGGCAGCATCTTCTTCTTTCAATTCCATAAACTGGATATATTTAAAACCGGCCCGGTTGGCGACATGCGCATTTGCCCGGATTCCGGAAATCATACAGGGAGGAGTCTCCAACGACAACAACAGACTCTTACAATTTTTAGAATTACCGACTCCGTCATTCATTAAATCCCAATTCATTCCATCTGTACGTGCATCTCCGGGATGACATCCATTACAGGACTGCCAATTCTGAAAACAAAAAGCAGCGTCATTGAAGATACGTTCGCCTTTTTGAGCCATCGTCTCTTGTCTGCCAGGATTCAGAGCCACTTCACTCAATTGTTTGGTATTCAAATCATACCGATTCAAATCATCGGAAAAAAACATCGGGACGATCACTTCCTGATCCCGTACGATAAAATTACGGGGGCCATTCCCTTTCAAGGCTATTCTTTCCCGGATACCATACAAAAAGTGCAGATCGTAATTCAAAGCCATCTTATCGGGATAAGCTTCGAACTTTTTGATCAATTCGGGGTAATCGATCACGCTGATCTCATGAGTACCCGAATGGCTGACAATGAGATACCCCGGAGTACACTCCACTCCCCACACGCCGGCGGCTCCCCGTTCGGGTTCATCCAACAAAACAGCCCCCTTGAATTCGAGTGAAGCGACATCCACCACACTCATGGCATTGGTATTCATCCATCCCTGTTGCAATTGCGAAGTAGGCACAGTGAAACGTCCTAAATTATGGGACACAAACAAATATTTACCATCCGGAGAAAGTGTCGCCCCTCTCAAAGCATTGCTACCGTTTTCCAAACGAATATCCTTCACTTTCTGAAAAGAAGCCAGGTCGATGACCGACACACAACAAGCGACATAGTCCACATCGGCCCGTTGGGCAGGCAAAGCATTGGCTACGAACAAATATTTACCATCCGGACTGACTACTACTTTGCTGGGTTCACGCAAGACTTTTACTTCCCGGGTCACTTTACCATTCTTCACATCCACCTCACTGACCGTACCGGCAAAACGATTGCATACAAAAATTTTATCCTCTTCCTTACTCCAGGCAGGAGCTTCTGCACCAGCTCCCACCGGCACGGTATTTACTATTTTTCCTTCCTTCAAATCTACGGTAACGATTTCGCCCCTGGTATCGAAACAACTAACATAAGCCTTTCCTTCCTTAGCGATCACTCCCGTCGGTGTCTGTTGTAAAGGAATAGTCTTCACCACTTGCCGGCCCTGAGGATCTGTAATCTTCAGACTTTTATCTCCCCGGCACGACAGGATCACCTGTCCCGCATCGCCGACAGCCACATCCGTTATAAACCAAGGCTCTTTACTTTCCTGAGCATCACTCCACCAGGGGAATAACACACCTACCACCAAAATCAAAAATTTCCACATACTTTTAATTTTCTATAAATTGAAGACAATTAATCCGGTATCCCATTTTTTCCGAAATCGAACGGGCACATTTACAAACCTGTTCCGCCAATTCAGGGAAACGTTCCAAAGGCATACGTCCTTTCGGACCGGACATCCACACACAGGCAATCACCTCACCGTATTGGTTGAAGATCGGTGCTCCGATACAATTTACCCCGATAATCTCTTCTTCCAAATCTACCCCATACCCTCTTTCTTTCACTTTCAACACTTCCTGCAAATACCGTTTTTTATCTGTAATCGTATTTTCATTAAATCTCGTCATTTCCATTGAAGCGATCAATTCATCCCTCACTTTATCCGTCTGATAAGCCAGCAACACTTTACCGGGCGCAGAAGCATGAAGACACAAATGCGTACCGGATTTCAGGATAAAAGTAAAATCATGAGACCCCAATACCTGGTCCAACAAAATGGCCTCGTTTCCAACCAATGTACCTATCATAACCGATTCTTTCACCTCGTCTCTCAACCGCCGCATCGGTTCGATAGCCCTTTCCAGAATATTGGATTCTCCCAAAGCCGCCAATCCCAAACGGAACAATTTACGCGACAAGAAAAAATGATTGGTATCTTCATCTTTCCCCAAATAGCCCATTTCCAACAAAGTATTGGCCAGCCGGTAAATGGTCGTTTTCGGATAGCTTAAATGCGAACACATCTCCTGTATCGTCAAACCACTATGATAATCGGCCAACAATTCCAGAACCCCCATCCCCTTTTCCAGCATGAGGACACTATATTTATTACTGGTTTCTGTCTCCATAGTCTTTTCTTTTTTTGATTCAAATACGAAACTTAGTTTCAAATATAAAACATCACAAATATAGAATTTTTCCCATTTTTATCAAAAAAAAGAAAAAAATATCAGGGTAAAATACAAAACTCTATATGATCACCTCACTGCTTATTGTTTCAAATACGAAACCAAGTTTCATATATAAAACAGCGCAAATATAGAGCTTTTTTTTTATTTTTATCAAAATTCGAAAAAAAACTCATTCGATATCTGCCCGCTTTTTATAATCTACGGGGGTCATTTCCATATATTTTTTAAAAACCTTAGAAAAATAAAACTGATCCCTGAATCCCAACATAAAAGAGATTTCTTTGATTTTCAAATTGGTCAGGTCGAGGTACTGGCAGGCCCGTTGTACTTTGAGTTGATTGAAATAATCCATCGGCGAATGTCCGGTTGTCCGGGTAAAAAGCATAGAAAACTGGGAAGAGGAATACTTCATTTCCCCGCACAACTCTTCGAGGCTCAACTTTTCGTGAACATGGTCTCTCATATAGACAATGGCTTGCTGGACTATATTCCGGTTAGCCGTATTTTTAATTTCCCGAAACTGGTTGATGTATCTGAAAGAAGCCAACAAATGCCAGAGACACATGCTGACATACTCCAGATTTTCGATACTATATCCCATATTGAGATTCTGGTATATTTCTTCGAAAATAGCCAGGCGGTCTTCGATCCGGTTATTGGCTACCGTCGTAATATCACCGACACGAAGATACATCGAAGAAAATACACCGGACTTTTGGCCGCAAAAATGCAACCAATAGATACTCCAGGGATTGGCATTATCCGCTCCATATTTATGAGGCATTCCAGCCGGAATGATGAAAAACTGATTCGCAGTCAAATGAAAAGAACGATTGTCAGCCTCGATCCAGCCTTCACCATCGACACAATAAATCAGTATATCTTCGGGTGTCCCTCTCCGCCGTTCACAATAGTGCATAGAAGCTTTGGGATAATATCCGATATCCGAAAGATAAAGAGAATTTGTAATCGGATTTTCTATCAATATCCTCCGGATACTTTCAGGAATAACTATTAAACGCTGGCCCTTAAAGCCATCTTTCTTTCTCAAAGCCATAATTACTTTCTTTTCACCGTAAGATTTTACATCATTACCATAAAATAATACATTTTATCATTGAGGGCCGGGGAGTAAATTTGCTCACAATAATTCATAAAAACAAGTACTATGCCGAAAAACAGACTGAAATATTTTATTTTCTTATTTTTAAGTTGTTGTCTTATAAGCCATCAAGGATATACACAAAAAAAGACGATCAGTTCACCCGATTCCCGCTTTAAGTTTATTTTGTCGTATAAAGACTCTTTAACTTACCGGGTAACTTACAAAGGACATGAAATTATTCAGAACTCTCCGATAGCTTTGGAACTCTCCGACCGGGTATTGGGTATTACTCCCCGACTAAAACACAGTCAAATCCGACAGGTAAATCAGCAAATCACCCCATTATATGGAAAAAACAAAACGTTATCCGAGCGGTACCACGAACTCCGGCTGGATTTTGAAGGAGATTACGCATTGATTATCCGGGCTTACGATGAAGGTGTCGCCTACCGTTTTGTTACCGACATCGATTCCGAGGTCATCGTTAAAAATGAAAAAGCAATCTTCCGGATAGACGAACAATCAGGAGTTGTTTTTCCGGAAGCTTTGTCACTGAGTGTCTGGGAGGTCTCTTATATAGACTATGCGTCTTCGTCGGGCATTGCCGATCAGAAACGAGCCATTACTCCCGTTCTTTTTACCCATCCGGCAGGTATCCGTACAGTGATTGCCGAATCGGATGTCCGGGATTATCCGGGTATGTACCTGACCAAGAACAAAGGCCATTTTCAGGGAACATTCGCCGCTTATCCCGACAGTGTAGCCATGGGGAGCTGGTGTAATTTTGTCGCCGTCGTGCAAACCCGCCAAAATTATATAGCCCGGACTTCCGGTAAACGTGAATTTCCCTGGCGGATCATTATGGCCACAGACGATGACAAAACGCTGTTGAATAACGAACTTGTGTACAAGCTAGCCACCCCTCAGCGTATTACCGATACCGACTGGATAAAACCGGGTAAAGCAGCCTGGGAATGGTGGCACGATGCAATGCTTCCGGGAAGCGACCTCCCCTCGGGCATGAATAACCGAAATACAGCCCTCTATAAACATTATATAGATTTCGCAGCAGAAAATCAGCTCGAATATCTGATGTTGGATGCCGGCTGGTCGGACCTTTTCGATCTGACCAAAGTCAATCCTCAAATCGATATCCAAGAGTTGGTATCTTATGGAAAATCCAAAAATGTAGGGGTATTTTTATGGTGTGTGGCCCATACCCTGATCAGCGATATCGATAAATATATGAAAACCTTATCCGACTGGGGAATTGCAGGACTTAAAGTCGATTTTTTCGACCGCGACGATCAGATTGCCATGGGCTGGTATGAAGAAATTGCCCGGAAAGCTGCCGATTATCGGTTAATGGTCAATCTGCACGGCTGTAGTAAACCCACCGGACTTCAAAGGGCTTATCCCAACATTGTCAACTATGAAGCCGTCCGGGGAGCCGAATGTTCGAAATGGGATCTGACAGCCAATCCACGCCATCATCTTACTTTCCCCTTTATCCGGATGTTAGGAGGCAGTCTGGACTATACTCCGGGGTCTATGCGTAACCGTTCACGCCAGATGTTCAAACCGGTAGATCCGGGACTTCCGTTCTCTCAGGGAAGCCGTTGTCACGAATTGGCCATGTTCGTCATCTTCGACCAATATTTTGCAATGCTTTGTGATTCCCCTGCGGAATACAGGAAATATCCCGATATTTTACGGTTCCTGTCGGCAGTACCGACCACTTTCGATGAAACCCGGGTTTTACAAGCTAAAGTCGGCGAGTACGCTTTGATGGCAAAACGTAAAGGCAACGATTGGTATGTAGGAGGTATGACCGATTGGACAGCCCGGGAAATGGAAATCGATTTTTCTTTTTTAACTCCCGGAAAAAAATATAAAGCTGAAATTTATAAAGACGGATACGATGCAAATATATATGCTGACCAGTATGTGTTTGTAAATCAAGAAATAGACAACAATTCAAAACTTAATATAAAATTAGCATCAGGAGGAGGAGTAGCTATACGAATAGTTCCTTTGGAATAATTTTAACTCATAAAAAAACCAAAACATTTTTCGTTTTTTTTTGTGCGTTATTAAAATTCAATTATTTTTGCCACCATATTTTTCAAATACGAAACATAGTTTCAAATACGAAACAATTATAAGAGTGCGAAATTTGTTTTACTAAAACAGCGTAAGATTATACATCATTATAATAAAATTATACATTTTTCAATCATTCCGCAAACGATATCTTTGACGCGGAAATATGATTAGAATGAAAAAGGACTGTTTAACGAGAATTATTGGTGAAAAAATATTTAAACATTTGAACATATAAACAAATAGAGCAGGTGTAGGCTAAAAAAAATCACAACTAATATAACGAACGTTTTTTTAGGAAAGAATTAATGAATTTTTGTATTGATCGAAAAATCTTTCCTGAGAACCAAAAATTAAATCAAAATCATTGCTTGTTTGGATTTAAGTGATTTATTATTAAATAATTATTAGATTATTAATTTCTATTTCCGATAGGGAGTTGTTTTTTATTTATGGTTTGAAATGTTTTAAATGTTTCCGAATCATTTGACTTTTTTAATGTTCCTTTTTTTTGGGGAAACAACATTAACAATAAACAAATAACAACTCAAATTCAAGAACATGTCAGGAAACACACTAAAGAAAGCATCTCCCCGAAGACTTTACCAGTTAGGGAAGATATTCATGTTTTTGTTGGCAATTGGCCTGACCACGACCTCATTTGCCCAACAATCTGCTACCGACCTAAAAACAGTAAAAGGAACCGTAGTAGATGAAACCAATCAACCTATTCCGGGAGCAACCATCCTGGTACAAAATTCCACCCGGGGTGTTGTCACCGACGAGCTGGGAAAATTTGAAATCACCGTCCTACCGAGTGATAAATTGGTAATCTCGTTCATTGGGCTCGAGACGAAAACGATTCCAATCGGTGATAAAACGACCTTAAGTATTGTATTGTTACCCAAGGCAAACGAACTGGACGGTGTTACCGTTGTAGCTTTTGCCAAACAGAAAAAAGAAAGTGTAGTCGGTGCGATCACCACAGTAACCCCAAAAGATCTGAAAGTCCCCTCCAGTAACCTGACTACCGCGCTGGCAGGACGGGTAGCCGGTATGATTTCTTACCAGACCAGTGGTGAACCGGGGGCCGACAATGCTCAATTCTTCATCCGTGGTATCGGAACTTTCGGTTCTTCAGCCAAAAAAGACCCGTTGATCCTGATCGATAACCTGGAAGTATCGGCCACCGATCTGGCCCGTCTGCAACCCGACGACATCGCTTCTTTCTCTATCATGAAGGATGCTACAGCAGCCGCGCTCTACGGATCAAGAGGTGCAAACGGTGTGATTTTAGTAACCACCAAAGAAGGTGCAGAAGGTAAAGCCAAATTGTCTATCCGCTTCGAAACCTCTTTATCCCAACCGACCCGTCAGGTAAAACTGGCCGACCCGGTTACCTACATGCGTATGCACAACGAAGCCACTTTAGCCCGCACACCTGAAAATCCGCTCCCCTATTCGGAAGAAAAAATCGCCAATACCCTGGCAGGCAAAAATCCCATGGTTTACCCGGCTGTCGACTGGCAGGACATCCTATTCAAAAATTTTGCAGTCAACGAACGGTTGAATTTCAATTTAAGCGGGGGTGGTAAAGTGGCCCGTTATTATATTTCCGGTACATACAATAAAGATAACGGTATTTTGAGAGAAAACGGAAAAAACAACTTTAACAGCAACATCAGTTTAGCGAACTATGCTTTACGTTCGAATATCAACATTAACGTCACTCCGACGACAGAAGTGATCGTACGTTTATCCGGGCAATTCGATGATTACACCGGTCCTCTGGAAGGTGGCCAACGGGTATACCTGGAAACCATGAATGCCAATCCGGTACTTTTCCCGGCCGAATATCTCCCGGACAAAGCCAATCAAAGAGCCAAACAGATCCTTTTCGGTAACTATACCGGCGGCACCTACCTCAACCCTTATGCCAATATGGTCAAAGGGTATAAAGAATACGCCAACTCAACCATGATGGCACAGTTCGAGCTCAAACAAAAGCTGGATTTCTTCACCAAAGGACTCGAACTGAGAGCCATGTTCAATACACAACGTTATTCCTATTTTGAAAATAAACGGCAATATACCCCCTATTATTATATGATCGATGTATACGACAAAGAGAACGACATCTATACATTGAAATCCTTGAACGAAGGAAGTATGGCATTGGGGTACGATCCTTCTTATAAAACGGTAAGTTCCAGTATTTATATGGAGGCTGCAGCCAACTACAACCGGACATTCGATGAGAAACACGACGTCGGTGGTTTATTGGTGTATACCATGCAGAATAAACGCAGTGGTAACGAGAGCGATTTACAAAAATCTTTACCTCACCGGAATATGGGGTTGGCAGGACGTTTCACTTACGGATACGACAGCCGTTATTTTATGGAATTCAACTTCGGTCTGAACGGCTCCGAACGTTTTGCAAAAAAAGAACGCTGGGGGTTCTTCCCCTCAATCGGATTGGGCTGGATGATCTCGAACGAAGCTTTCTGGCCGGAAAGTATGCAGCGTATCATGCCTAAACTGAAAGTAAGAGGAAGTTATGGCTTGGTGGGTAACGATGCCATCGGAAGTGATGACGACCGTTTCTACTATTTATCCAATGTAAACCTGAATAATAGTGACAGAGGAGCCACTTTCGGTAGTAGTTTCGGCTATAACCGCCCGGGTTATTCCATAAGCCGTTATGCCAATGAAGAAATCTCCTGGGAAGTCTCTTACAAAACCAACTTCGCCGTAGAAATAAACTTATTCAATGATCTGGATATCCAAGCGGAATGGTTCCGGGAAAAACGGACGAATATTCTGATGGACCGGGCTATGATTCCGGAATCGATGGGACTTCAGGCTACACCGAAAGCCAATGTCGGAGAAGCTAAAAGTTGGGGTAGTGAGCTAGAATTGAAATATACCAAGAATTTCAACAACGGCATGTGGCTACAAGGAACCGGAACCTTTACCTATGCAACGAATGAATATTCCTACTACGAAGAAGCTCCACGCCCTGAGACTCCCTGGTTGAACCACAAAGGTGAAAAAATCAATGCTCATTGGGGATATCTGGCAGAACGTTTATTCATCGACGAATATGATATTAATAATTCTCCCACCCAAGTTTACGGTGCACAATCTATCTTACCAGGAGATATCAAATATAAAGATATTAACGGAGACGGTAAAGTCGATTCCCAGGATTGGGTAACCATAGGTTGGCCTAGTGTTCCTGAAATCATTTATGGCTTTGGTTTCAGTGCCGGTTATAAGGGATTCGATATTTCCTGTTTTTTCCAGGGATCGGCACATTCCAGTTTTGTTTTTCACACCGGGGGAACAGATTACGGCTCGGGAGTTTCTACATTACATCCTTTTGTCGGAGGCCAGACAGCTTTAATGCAAGCGATTGCCGACGACCACTGGACAGAAGAAAATCAGGATCCTTATGCCTTCTGGCCCCGTCTCTCAACTCAAATCGAAGAAAACAATTCACAGAAATCGACCTGGTGGATGCGTAATGGCGCTTTCTTACGCTTAAAATCGGCTGAAATCGGTTATTCTTTGCCGAAAGAAGTCTGCCGGAAACTATACCTTTCTAATCTCCGGGTATATTTAAGCGGTACCAATCTACTGACCTTCAGCAAATTTAAATTATGGGATGTAGAAATGGGCGGCAACGGTCTCGGTTATCCGATACAAAGAGTCTATAATGTCGGTGTTCAATTGGATTTTTAATTTACAAGCTTAGTCATTATGAAATACAATATATTGAATCAACTCAAACAAACAGTCGTTGCTCTGACCCTTATCGCCGGAGTTTCAAGCTGTGACTATCTGGATGTTATCCCGGATAACCTGCCAACGATCGACCATGCTTTTCAGGATAGGGCTGCAGCAGAGAAATCACTTTTTACCTGCTATTCCCGTCTCCCCCGCCCGGCCCAACCTTGGGAAGACCCGGCCATGTTAGGAAGCGACGAAATGTATGCTTACCAGGGACCGGACCAAATGACCCGGGATTTAATCGGATTGATTACCGGGAAACAAAGCACTGATAATGGCAACATGCTATACAACAAATACAAAGATTTTTATACTGGAATCCGGGATTGCAATACTTTCCTGGAGAAAATCCACGAACCTTATGACCTGACCTTGGAAGAGTCTGTCCGCTGGACAGCCGAAGTAAATTTCTTGAAAGCTTACTATCATTTTTGTCTTTTCAGAATGTATGGAGCCATCGTCATTGCAGATAAGAATCTGGAAGTTTCAGTAGATCCGGAAGCTATGCGCCAGTATCGTGAACCTGTAGATGTATGTGTCAATTATATAGATAGTTTATTGGTATTAGCAGCCAAAAACCTACCTGATGTTATTGAAAAACCCACAACCGAGCTTGGAAGAATCACCCGTCCTATCGCTTTGGCTGTCCGGGCAAAACTATGGGTAACGGCAGCCAGTCCTCTTTTCAACGGGAATACGGATTATGCCAATATCATCGACAATAAAGGGCGGACTCTTTTCCCGCAAACCGTCGATCCTAAAAAATGGGAAAAGGCTAAAAATGCCTGTAGCGAAGCTATTCAATCCGCAGAAGCTGCAGGTTGTGCACTTTATCATATGGCTGTCGATCCTGTAACCCTGAACGACGAAATGCGTCAGGAACTGGAGTTACGAATGATTCTATTCGATAAATGGAATTCTGAGACCATCTGGGGAGCCACGAATGCCGATCCCTACTGGATGGCTTCTCTGACGATGCCGCAGTTAAACACCGATCTGGACGGAAGTTACAGTGCCCGCAGTATGTTCGTACCGACCCTGGATGTAGTAGAGACTTATTATACCAAAAATGGAGTACCTATCGATGAAGATCCTGAATTCGCTTATGACAACCGTTACGAAGTAAGACAAGCCACTAGCAATGAAAAATGGCAGATCAGAGAAGGCGAATATACGGCACGTTTACATTTCGATCGTGAACCCCGGTTTTATGCTTCCATCGGATTTGACCGGGGAATGTGGTTCGGAAACGGAAGAACCAACGTAAACGATTATAACAGTCTGTATTATACTCCTATGCGGAAAGGTGAAGCTTGTGGTATAAAACAGCATTTCTATTCAGCAACCGGTTATTTCTGTAAAAAATTACATGACTACCGCACTATTGCCGATAAGAATAATTTTACTTACGAACAAGTGCCTTTCCCTGCCATCCGGTTGGCCGATCTTTATTTATTGTATGCAGAAGCCCGCAACGAAGTATTGGGAGCTCCGGACGATTCTGTCTATCTCTATGTCGATCGAATCAGAGAACGGGCTCATCTGAAAGGAGTCGTAGAATCCTGGGCTCAACACTCGGTCAATAGTAGCAAGCCGACTTCCCAGACTGGAATGCGGGAAATTATCCATCAGGAAAGAATGATCGAACTGGCCATGGAAGGACAACGTTTCTGGGATATCCGGAGATGGAAAGAAGCTTCCGACTATTTCAACCGTCCAATCCGGGGATGGAACATTAAAGGAACCACCATGGAAGATTTCTATAACATTACTTTGATCGAGAAACGTTCCTTCAACAAAAAAGATTATTTATGGCCCTACAGTACCCAGGAATTGATCAACAATCCAAGTCTGGAACAAAACTATGGCTGGTAATATCTTATATTTAATAAATAAAAGCAGAAACATGAAACGTCATATTTTCAATACATTCATTTTAGGATTTGCCATCGCTTCCTGTACAGATCCTTTTATGGGACAAACAGCAACCGATCATGTTGCACCCGGTCCGATTAAAAACGCCAAAGTCATCAACCTGGAGGGTAGTGCTCTTATCACCTACGATCTTCCGGAGGACGAAGATTTACTCTATATCAAAGCGACTTACCAACGAAACAAAGACGTCATCGCTCAAAATAAGGCTTCGGTATATACCGATACTTTGACCATCGTAGGCCTGGGGGATACACTTGCCCGGGACGTTGAAGTGGTAGCGGTCGACCGAAGTGGAAATATGTCGGAAGCCGTTCAGGTGACCATACATCCGAAGACACCTCCTATCAAAACCGTATTCAAATCTCTTTCAGTCGAACCGGCTTTATCCGGTATTCAATTGAACTGGGAAAATGAGCATAATCTGAATCTGGCCATTTCAGTCATTCGATGGGATAAAAAAGAGTATGTCCCAGTGGAAACTATTTATAGTAGCCAGACCGCAGGAAATTATGGAGTACGTAAACAAAAGGCCAAAGAAACCAAATTCGGGATCTTCATGCGGGATCAATGGATGAACTATACAGATACCTCCTTTGTCACCGTCACTCCTTTCTACGAAGAACAAATTACCGATCTCGCCATGTATACGATGCAAGGAGACGGAAAACCGGAATGGCAGGATTACGGCTTCCGTCCGGAATATCTCTTCGATGCCTCACGGAATGACGGAGGTTTCCATACAACAAACAGTAGTGGTAAACTACCTCATCAAATTACTTTTAAATGTGGTAAAGCCTATCAATTACGGCGATTTAAGATTTTCCAAAGATCCGAAGACAATTATCCTTATAACCAGGCAAACCCGAAGGAATACGAATTATGGGGTACAAACGAAACCCCGAATCCCGACGGCAGTTATGATGGCTGGACCTGTCTGGGAACTTTCGAATCGATTAAACCCTCCGGCCTTCCTCTTGGCCAGCTCTCTTCAGAAGACCGTGAAAGAGCAGTCTTAGGAGAAGAGCAGTTGTTACCGGAAGATGTCGGTTATTATAAATACTGGCGACTGAAAGTAACCAAATCCTGGGATTCCGAGGATTCATTCCATATCAAAAGAATAGAAATGTATGGAATTCCTGAAGATTTCGACCCGGATGCACCGACAGACGAAGAAGAATAACCTTTTTGGGAATGAAAAATCAAATTGTAAGTAAACAAGAATGCTATGAAAACAAAAAATAGTTATCTAACCGGTTGTCTCGCTCTCCTCATAGCTCTGAGTTCATGTACAAAAATGAACGACACGCAGGAAAAATACCTGGACTGGGGTGAAAAAATCTATGCAGCTAAAATCGACTCGGTTTTTGCTCTGTCAGGTTATCAAAGACAAGTAATCGACATCTATTATTCAGCACCTCGTATTGATCACGGAATTATCGTCTATAATCTCAATCAGGATACCGTGGTATTCGAATTACCGGAAGACGGAAGCCGTCATTTTTCTGTTCCGATCAACAATCTGGAAGAAGCCGAATACAATTATACGATCTACACTTTCGACAAAGATGGCAACAAATCTTTGCCGACAGAAACCAGCGGTAAAGTGTACGGACGTTTTTACGGTGATTACCTGGTCAGAAAAGCGATCGACAAAATCGATACTTTGGACGGTTTCTCCATCTATACCAAAGGAGCAACCGAAGCCCAAGGCATCAATGTTACTTATACCGACCTAAACGGAGATGAGCAAGTCCGGTATTTCCCTGCTACCGGACCGGCAATAATCACCGATGCTGAACCGGGCAGTGAATTCACCTATACGACTGTTTACCGACCGGATGCAACAGCAGTAGACAGTGTCGAATCTTTGCCGGCGAAGGGACAATTCCCGTCCATACTCCAAACCGGTAGATTCCTGGCAGGAATGAAAGTGTTCGATTCACCTTCCAATACGAAAGATGAATTTGGATGGACCCCCGATCATCTTTACAACAGAAATACAGAAGAAGATAACGGCTGGCATACCTGGTTTGATAACACTTGGCCTCATTCTATGACTTTTGAGTTAAACAAACCTTTTGAAATCAGCGATATCCGCATTTTCCAAAGAATCACTGAAAACAGAGCTTATACGACAGGAAACCCACGTAAATTCACTCTATTAGGGACCAATGAGACACCTAATGCGGCGGGTAGCAATGAAGGTTGGGAAGTCATCGGGGACTTTGAAATTATAAAACCTACTGATGAAACAGAAGCAGCCAACCAAGCAAAAGCAGGACATCCGTTTCAGGTTTCAAATCCCAAAGTTTATCGTTATGTAAGAATCCAAGTGACAGAAACATGGTCTGGTGAACAATTCACTCATTTTACAGAATTAGAGCTTTTCGGTTTCCCCCAAGAATAAAATTCTTAACAATTCTTTTATATTTGCTTTTTTTTCCCACCTCAGTCATTGAGGTGGGAATACTTAAAAACAGATGATCTATGAAAACAGTAACTTTTTACACGGTAGTACTCTCCGTTATTTTAGGTTTCGGAGCCTGTGCGACAGCCAAGATGGACAAGGAGTTGGCAAAACAGATCCGTTCGGACGAGCGCCTGAAAATCGTCAGTGCCAAAGCGGAAGAATTGATTCAAAACGGGCTGAATGCCGGAGACTCTTACAATGAAATCTGGATCCGTGATCTGAATACTTTCATAGAATTAGCCTGTAAAGTCAGTGACACCGCAAAAATACGGGAAGCCCTACTCACCTTCTTCAAATTCCAGGGACAAGACGGAAATATCGTAGACGGCTATGTCCCCAAAGAAAAAGCACGTATTTCGTATAATTACATTTACAGTGATCTGGCCCCTGAATTCGGAGCCCATAAAAATACGGTAGAAACCGATCAGGAATCTTCCCTGATACAAGCTATCGCCAAATATATCCGTGTTACGAACGACCGTTCTTTCCTGAACGAAGTCATCGACGGGAAAACCGTAACGACCCGGATGGAAGATGCCCTCAATTACTTAATGCAACATCGCTACAACGAAAAATACGGTCTGTTGTGGGGAGCCACCACCGCCGACTGGGGAGATGTACAACCCGAACATGAGTGGGGAGTAGAACTGGACCAAAACTCCCATCTGGCTATCGACATTTACGATAATGCCATGTTTATTATTGCTCTCAACGATTATCTCAGTCTGACCGAACAAAACCAGGCTCACTGGCAAAAAATCAAAGAAACCTTCGTTCAGAATACCCGCAAACAGCTATGGGATCCGGAACGGCAGAAATTTATCCCTCATATTTATCTCGACGGTTCACCTTTCCCGGCCGACTTCGACGAAAATGCCCTTCATTATCACGGAGGTACGACCATTGCCATCGAAGCCGGATTACTCAGTCCGGAAGAAATCCAAACGGTATACCGGCAAATGCAGGCCAATGTAAAAGCGGCAAATGCTCAATCCATCGGCCTGACCATATATCCGCCCTATCCTACCGGATATTTCAAAAACTCCTGGTTATCAGCTTATTATTATCAAAACGGAGGCGACTGGACCTGGTTCGGAGGACGCACGATCCAACAATTGATCGCCAACGGTTTTTACCACGAAGCCTACGAGGCCATTTCACCCATGCTCGACCGGGTGATTGCCAACAACGGTTTCTTCGAATGGTATACCCCGGAAGGCAAACCCAACTCCGGAAACTTTAAAGGTTCTGCCGGAGTATTGTGGAAAGCCATCCAGCAATTCAACCAAGCTGCAGCAATAAATTAGAAATCATCGATCAAAACAACAATAAATTCAATTTTCATTTATGACAAAGCAAATTATTTCATTTACCCTGCTGCTTTTGACAGGAATTTTCAGCTTACAAGCAGCTGATTCGAAACCGATCCGTATCGGGACCAACGACATCGATCTGATCCTGAAAATCGGAGATAACGGTCGGCTCTATCAGTCTTACCTCGGCGAACGTCTGCAAAGCGAAGCCGATATCGCCTTTCTGAAACAAGGGAAAGAAGTATATCTGACCCATGGTCTGGAGGATTATTTCGAACCGGCGATCCGGGTATTACACAACGACGGCAATCCTTCTTTATTACTGAAATATGTATCTCATGAAAACCGGAAAATCGACGATAACGTGACAGAGACCGTGATCACCCTGCAAGACGATAAATATCCGGTAGAAGTGAAATTATTCTTCACCACTTTTGCCAAGGAAAACATCATCAAAGAGCGGACAGAGATCAAACATCAGGAAAAGAAACCGATCACGCTGTATAACTATGCTTCCTCACTACTCCACCTGAATGCCGATCACTATTGGCTGACCGAATTCAGCGGAGAATGGGCGCACGAAGCGAATATGACCGAACGCCAGCTGGATTTCGGCAAAAAAATCATCGATACCAAACTGGGCGTCCGCGCCAATATGTTTTGCTCTCCTTTCTTTTTTCTCTCGCTGAATCAACCGGCACGGGAAAATGAAGGCGATATCCTGATGGGGACCATCGGCTGGACCGGAAATTTCCGTTTCACTTTCGAAGTCGATAACCTGAACGGTTTACGGATTATCTCCGGCATAAACCCCCATGCTTCCGAATACTCTCTGAAACCCAAAACCGTATTCAGTACACCGGAATTTATTTTCACTTACAGTACTGCGGGTACCGGTGAAGCCACCCGGAATTTCCACAACTGGGCCCGGAAATACCAGATTAAAGACGGTCTTGCCGACCGGATGACCCTTTTGAATAACTGGGAAGCGACTTATTTCGACTTCAACGAAGACAAGTTGATCGATCTGTTCGGTGAGGCTCAGAAACTGGGAGTCGATATGTTCCTGCTCGACGACGGATGGTTCGCCAACAAATATCCCCGTAGCGGTGACCATCAAGGACTAGGCGACTGGGAAGAAACTAAGGACAAATTACCGAACGGTATTGCCAAACTGGTCGAAGAAGCTAACGCCAAAGGAATAAAATTCGGCTTGTGGATAGAACCCGAAATGGTTAGCCCGAAGAGTGAATTATATGAAAAACACAAAGACTGGGTCATCCGTTTCCCGAACCGCGACGAGTATTACTTCCGGAATCAGCTGGTACTCGACCTGAGTAACCCCGAAGTACAGGATTATGTCTTCAACGTGGTAGACCGGCTGAAAACCGAAAATCCCGGAATCGCTTACTTCAAATGGGATTGCAATAGCCCCATCACCAATATTTATTCGGCTTATCTGAAAGACAAGCAATCCCATCTTTATGTCGACCACATTCACGGTCTGTATAAAGTACTGGAACGTATCCAGAAGAAATACCCCGATCTGCCGATGATGCTCTGCTCCGGCGGTGGCGGACGTACCGATTACGAAGCTCTGAAATATTTCACCGAATTTTGGCCGAGCGATAATACCGACGCCGTAGAACGGATCTTTATTCAATGGGGATATTCCTATCTGTTTCCTTCAAAAGCGATGGCCGCACACGTAACCTCTTGGGGCAAACAACCGCTGAAATTCCGGGTAGACGTTGCCTCTATGGGTAAACTGGGATTCGATATCCGCACACATGAGATGAATGAGAATGAAATCCGTTTTTGCCAGGAAGCGGTGAAAAATTTCAAACGCCTGAGCCACGTGATCGGTAACGGTGATATGTACCGCATCGTATCTCCGTACGAAAAAGACCATGCCGTCGTCTTATATACCGATCAGGCCAAAGACAAAGCCGTCGTTTATGCCTTCGATATGCACCCGCGTTATGCAGAAATCCTGCAACCGGTACGCCTGCAAGGGCTGGATGCCAACAAACGCTATAAGGTAGAAGAAATCAACCTGATGCCCGGTAATCATTCGGCATTGGAATGCCATGGAAAAACGTATTCGGGAGATTACCTGATGAAAGTAGGTATTCCTTTGCTCTCGAGCAGTCATCTGCAAAGTCATGTCGTGGAACTGACCGCTGAATAAGGCAACAGTCGACAACAACGGTGACAACGGATAAACACTGAAAACCGATAAAACGTTTTTTCTATCCGTTGTAACCGTTATCTTCTCCTTACCACAGAATAGTCCATTACTTTCATCGAATAAACTATTGTGCTCTGCCCGCTCAAAAGGTAAATTTGATACGGGATACGATAATCATGATCAAAAATAACAAAGATGCTAAAGACAATTGTAACGATACTGTTCGTTTGCAGCAGTGGGTTTCTGGTCAGAGCAGAGCAGAAACAAGAATGGAAATTATGGTATAAACAACCGGCACGGCAATGGATGGAAGCCACTCCACTGGGTAACGGCCGTTTGGGCGCCATGATTTTCGGTGGAATAAAAACAGAAAAAATTGCCCTGAATGAGATCACTTTATGGTCCGGGCAACCGGATCCTCATCAAGAGATCGCTTGTGGTAAAGAAAAACTAGCCGAAATACGCCGGTTATTTTTCGAAGGAAAATGGATCGAAGGTAATCAAATGGCCGGCCGATACCTGGCAGGCTATCCCAATTCGTTCGGGACTCACCTGCCCGTAGGAGATTTGAATCTGAAATTTCACCACGATACGTCCCGTATTTCGGACTATCACCGTCAGCTCGACCTGACAAATGCCCTCACAACAGTAACCTACAAGGTGGGGACAACCCGATTCAAACGCGAATATTTCAGTTCTCACCCGGCGGATGTGCTGGTTATCCGTTTATCCGCCGACCGGAAAGGAGCTGTCGGTTTCGACCTGGATCTGGGCTTATTGCACGAAGCACTGGTCGATACGACACCGGACGAACTCCTTTTCAACGGGCAAGTATCTTTCCCTAAGTTCGGTCCCGGCGGAGTGCGGTTTACAGGTAAAATAAAGGTAGTGACCGACGGTGGCCGGATCATCTCCCAAAACAATAGTTTAAGTATCACCCAGGCCGATGCCGTCACGATTTTTATCGATATACGGACCGATTTCAATAACCCGGAATATATTTCCCAATGCAGTCAAAGCATACACAAGGCCAGTATACAAAAATACAAACAGTTGAAACAAGCCCATATCCAGGACTACAACAGCTTATTCAACCGGGTCGAGCTCTGCCTGGGGACGAGTGAAGCCGACAAATTACCGACAGATGAACGCTGGCAACGCCTGAAAGCAGGTAAAACGGACGTCGGTCTGGAAGCACTGTTTTTCCATTACGGCCGTTACCTGATTATTTCCAGCTCCCGGGAGGATTCACCCCTTCCGGCCAATTTACAAGGTTTATGGAACGACAATCTCGCCTGCAATATGCCCTGGACCTGTGACTACCATCTGGATGTCAATACCCAGCAAAATTATTGGCTGACCAATATCGCAAACCTGGCCGAATGTAATGCTCCGCTGTTCAACTACATCGGAGCTCTGTCGGTTGCAGGTGAAAAAACAGCGGAGAAAGTGTACGGCTGTCCGGGTTGGGTAGCTCATACCGTTGCTAATATATGGGGGTATACCGCTCCGGGAAGCAGTGTCAACTGGGGATTATTTCCGACAGCCAGTACTTGGATCGGTTCTCACCTGTGGCACCACTACCTCTTCACCCAAGATAAGGCATTCTTAAAAGAACAAGGTTATCCGTTACTGAAAAAGAACGCTCTCTTTTTCCTGCATTACCTGGTGGAAGATCCTCATACCGGTTATCTGATGACCGGTCCGAGCACTTCTCCGGAAAATTCATTCCGTTATCAGGGATGGGAATTGGCCCTTTCGATGATGCCTACTTGTGACCGTGTTCTGGTATACGAGCTTTTCGATGCCTGTATTCAATCGGCAGAAGTCCTGGGGATAGATCAGGACTTCCGGGATAGTCTGAAACTGGCGATACAAAAATTACCTCCGCTGAAAATCGGAAAAAACGGAGAAGTACAGGAATGGTTTGAAGATGTGGAAAACGCCCATCCCAATCATCGTTGTGCGACTCATTTACTCTCCCTGTATCCTTTTGCCCAAATATCCCTGCAACATACGCCCGAATTGGCTGAAGCCGCCAAAAAAGTCATCGACAACCGCCTGAGTGCTCCCGACTGGGAAGATGTAGAATTCAGCCGGGCCAATATGATCAGCTATTATGCCCGCCTGAAAGAACCTGAAGAAGCTTATCACAGCTTATCTGTCCTGCTCCGTAAATTGATTCAGAAAAACCTGTTTACCATATCGGCCGCCGGTATCGGAGGGGCAGAATGCGATATCTATATCTTCGACGGTAACCAGGCAGCTCCTGCCGGAATAGCCGAAATGTTGCTCCAAAGCCATGAAGGATACGTCGAATTTATTCCAGCTTTACCCAAGGCATGGCCCGACGGTCATTTCAAAGGTTTATGCATCAGAGGAGGCGGAGAAGCCGATCTGGAATGGCAAAACAGTGAAATCCGGAAAGCTTGTCTGACAGCCCGTTCAGACCGGGAATTCAAGATCAAACTACCGGGTGATCCGCAACAATGGCGACTGAAAAAAAATGGGAAAACCATAAAAAATGTCCTCATCGATAAAGACCGGGTATTCCCGATCTTACTGAAGAAAAACGACCGATTAGAAATAGAAAAAATTTAATTCGATATCTTATGTATAAATATCTGTTTAGCCTCTTGTTTTTAGGCTGTTTATCTTGTCAAATGCAATCTTCCGATTCTTCCCTCCGGTTATGGTACAAACAGCCGGCCAAGGAATGGATGGAAGCGACCCCCACCGGTAATGGCCGTTTAGGCGCCATGATATACGGCGGAACACAAACCGAAACGATCGCTTTGAACGAAATCACCATGTGGGCCGGGCAGGCAGACGAAAATCAGGAAATACCCTGTGGTAAAGAAAAATTAGCTGAGATGCGTCAACTCTTTTTTGCCGGCAAGCTGATCGAAGGTAATCAAATGGCAACCCAATATCTATCGGGTACCCCCCACTCTTTCGGAACTCATGTACCGGTCGGTGATCTGAAGATCGACTTCGGCTATGACACCACCCGTATCTCGGATTATACCCGGCAACTGGATCTGACCACCGGCGTTACGACCGTCGGATTTAAAGTCGACGGTATAGGGTATAAACGGGAATATTTCTGTTCCAATCCCGACAACGTCCTGGTGATGCGTTTTACGGCAGATAAAGGAAATTCATTGGATTTCGAAACCGGTTTAGCCCTACTCCGTAAAGCCACCGTTACCACAGAAGGCAATGAACTCGTATTTACAGGTAAAGTCGATTATCCGCAATTCGGCCCCGGAGGTGTGAACTTTATCGGAAAAATCAACATCGCCCAGCAAGGGGGAACCATCGAGGCCAGGGAGGGAAAAATCCGGGTCAAAGGAGCCGACGAAGCTATCCTGACCCTGGATATCCGGACAGACTATAAAAATCCCGGTTACCGGACCCAATGTGCCCAAACCCTGGCCCAAGCCGGACAACAAAGCTACGAACAACTGAAAAAAGCCCATATGGACGATTATACCGCCCTATTCAATCGGGTAGAAATCGACCTGGGCAATAGCGAAGCCGACAATCTGCCGACAGATATCCGTTGGTCGAGAATCAAAAGCGGAGCGAAAGATCCTGGTCTGGATGCTCTGTTCTTCCAATACGGCCGTTATCTGCTGATTTCTTCTTCCCGTGAAAATTCACCCCTGCCTGCCAATCTGCAAGGCGTATGGAACGATAATCTGGCCTGTAATATGAGCTGGAGCTGTGACTATCACCTGGACATCAACACCGAACAGAATTACTGGGCTTCGAATGTCACCAACCTGCACGAATGTAACCAGCCCTTTTTCAATTACATCGAATCTTTATCGGAAGACGGTGAAAAAACAGCCAGAAGAGTGTACGGAAGTCCGGGCTGGGTAGCTCACACCGTAACGAATGTATGGGGAAATACAGCTCCGGGAGGCGGAGTCAATTGGGGGTTGTTCCCTGTCGCCAGCTGTTGGGTCGCTTCCCATTTGTGGAGCCACTACTGCTACACCCAAGATCAGGAATTCCTGAAAAACCAGGCTTATCCGATCCTGAAAAAGAATGCCATTTTCTTCCTCGATTACATGACGACAGATCCCAATACCGGTTATCTGGTTACCGGACCGACCAATTCAGCTGAAAATTCGTTTAAATTCAACGGCTGGGAACTGGCTCTTTCCATGATGCCCACCTGTGACCGGGTGTTGGTACATGAATTATATACTTCTTGTATAGAAGCTTCCAAAATCCTGAATACCGATACCGGTTTCCGGGATTCCCTACAACAAGCCCTGGCTAAATTTCCTCCTTTAAAAATCGGTAAGAACGGAGAAGTACAGGAATGGATGGAAGATTTTGAACAGGCACACCCCAATCACCGCCATGCTTCCCATCTGTTAGCCCTCTATCCTTTCGCACAGATTTCTGTCGCTCATACTCCTGAATTAGCTCAGGCTGCCAAAAAAGCGATCGATAACAAACTGGCCGCTCCGGACTGGGAAGATGTAGAATTCAGCCGGGCCAATATGATCAATTTCTATGCCCGTCTGAAAGAACCCGAAGAAGCTTACAACAGTGTTTGTTATCTTTTACAAAAGCTCACCCGGGAAAACCTGTTGACGGTATCCCCCAAAGGAATAGCAGGAGCTCCCTGGGACATTTTTATCTTCGACGGTAATCAGGCCGGCATATCAGGAATAGCCGAAATGCTGGTACAAAATCACGAAGGATATATCGAATTCCTGCCAGCCCTTCCTCAGGCATGGCCAACCGGAAGCTACAAAGGCTTATGCGTAAAAGGCGGTGCAGAAACCGATCTGAAATGGCAAAACGGGAAAGTAACGGCAGCCACGGTCAAAGCCACCACTGCCAACACCTTCCGGCTTAAATTACCTGCCGGCACATCGAACCCCAAGAGCACTTTAAACGGCAAAACTTATACCCTATCTCCGGATAATGAGGGAATTATCACTCTGGAATTGAGTCAGGGAGATTGTTTTGAATTGAAATATTAATATAAATTTCCGAATGATGATCAAAATACAACTGGCCTCTCTACTGCTTTTGCTAAGTTTTGCAGTCCATGCCCAAACTGAATATTATTCTTTGAACAGTCCGGATTCGAACGTTCACTGGAAAGTAAAACCTCAGGCAGAAACCGATACGGACAGCCTACAGCTTTTCCGAAGCGATTATCCGTTAAAAGACTGGGTAGACGCCATCGTGCCGGGGACTGTGTTCAGTTCTTATGTGGCCGCCGGTTTGGAAAAAGATCCGAATTTCGGAGACAATATTTATCAGGTCGATAAAACAAAATACGACAGAAGCTACTGGTACCGGACCGAATTTTCGGTACCGGCTTCTTTCACACAAGAAAAAATATGGCTTCATTTCCAAGGGATTAACCGACGGGGTGAGGTCTTTTTAAACGGGCATCGCCTGGGATTACTAGACGGATTCATGCATCGGGGCAAATTCGATATCACAGCTTTGATTAATCCCGCAGGAAGGAATGTACTGGCTGTCCTTGTACAGACTCCGCAACATCCCATGGCCAATTTTGCTTCCCCCACATACATTTGTAGCGGTGGCTGGGATTGGATTCCCTATGTTCCGGGACTAAACTCGGGAATTACCGATAAAGTCTTCCTGAGCAACAGCGGCCCGGTAACCCTCGAAGATCCCTGGATCAGAACCCTTCTGCCGACCAATGCCCGGGCAGATCTGGTGATAGCCGTCACAGCCAAAAACAACAGTTCTGCCCAGCAGGAAGTCACTCTGAAAGGAGTCATCCAACCCGGCAGCATCGAGTTTACCCAAAAGATCAGTATTGCTCCCCATCGCTCTGCCGAAATCAAACTGGATAAAAGCGATTTCCCTCAACTCGTGATTCACAATCCCTTACTTTGGTGGCCTAACGGATATGGAGCACCGAACCTCTACACCTGTCAGTTCCGGCTCTGTCTGGGAGAGAAAGTATCCGACACCCAAACCACCACCTTCGGTATCAAACGCTATTCTTATGATAATGAAGGAGGTGTATTACATCTGTCTATCAATGGGAAAAGGATTTTCGTCAAAGGAGCCAACTGGGGAATGCCGGAATATCTTTTGCGTTGCCGGGGCAAAGAATACGATACCAAAGTACGGCTACATCAGGAGATGCATTTCAATATGATCCGCAACTGGCTCGGTTCTACGACCGACGATGAATTTTACGAGGCTTGTGACAAATACGGGCTTTTGGTTTGGGACGATTTTTGGCTGAACTCCAATCCCAACCTACCGGAAGATATCCATTGTTTCAATTTCAATGCAATCGAAAAAATCAAAAGAGTCCGTAATCATCCTTGTATCGCTGTCTGGTGTGGCAATAACGAAGGCTGGCCCGAACCGCCCCTGGACAATTGGCTCAAAGAAAATATCGCCACCTTCGATGCAAACGATCGCCGCTATCAATCCAATTCGCATGAAGGTGATCTCTCCGGTAGCGGCTTATGGGGAAATCATGATCCCCGCTGGTATTTTACCGCTTACCCGACCAGCCTCGGCGGAACTCCCGGCTGGGGATTCCGTACAGAAATCGGAACAGCGGTATTCCCGAACTACGAAAGCTTCCGGAAATTCATGCCTGCCGATAAACAATGGCCCCGCAATGAAATGTGGGATAAGCATTTTTTCGGTCCCTGGGCATTCAATGCCACCCCGGATCAATACGATGCAGCCATCGCCGAACGCTATGGGAAACCGGAAAATATCGAAGAATACTGCCGGAAAGCACAGTTGTTGAATATCGAAACCAACCAAGCCATGTATGAAGGCTGGCTCGACCACATGTGGGAAGATGCCTCGGGCATCATAACCTGGATGGGACAATCTGCCTATCCTTCGATGGTATGGCAAACCTACGATTATTATTATGACCTGACCGGAGCTTTCTGGGGAGCGCGTAAAGCCTGTGAACCTCTGCACATTCAATGGAACCCGCTCACCAACTCCGTAAAAGTGGTCAATACCACTTCTCGTGACCAAGAACATCTCACCGCCGAAGTTGCCGTTTATAATAGTGACGGCAGCGAGGTCGAAACCTTGCGCTGTCGTCAAAAAATATCCGCTTATTCCAACACAGCCACTCATTGCTTTACAATTCCTTTTTATAAGCATGTAACCGATATCGCCCAAAACAAACCGGTAGTCGTTTCTTCGACAGAGAACGGACGACCGGAAGATGTCACAGACCGCAACGAAGGCACCCGCTGGGCGAGCCGGACCAGTGACAACGAATGGCTCTATATCGACCTGCAGCAACCGGTCAATATTTATGGTGTCGGTTTGAACTGGGAAACAGCCTATGGCAAAGAATATAAAATACAGGTATCCAACGATGCTCAGCATTGGCAAGACGTATATCATGTCCAATCGGGGAAAACCGGGAAACAGGATCTTTTCTTCGATGACGTAAAAGCCCGCTATGTAAAAGTACAAGGCATCAAACGAGGTACAGGCTGGGGTTATTCGCTCTGGGAAATGAAAGTATATGGCGGAACGCCCCATGTCGACGGCCTGAGCGACGTACACTTCCTGAAACTCCGTTTGTCGGGGCAGGATGGACACACCATCAGCGAAAATCTCTACTGGCGGGGAATACACCGGGCGGATTTCACTGCCCTCAACCGACTCCCGAAAGTAAAACTTAAAGTCAGCAGTAAATCGATCCGGCAAGGCGATAAACAACTATTGATGGCCAAAATCACCAATCCGGCTTCCTCTCCTGCCGTTGCTTTCGCGAACTGGGTACAAGTCAGAAATTCAAAAACCGGAGAGAGAATTTTGCCGGTCATTATGAGCGACAACTATTTCACCTTATTGAAAGGAGAAACCCGGGAAATCCGGATAGAATTCGACGCCGCCTTATTAAAAGACGGAGCCCAGGCTATATTGACCGTCGAGCCTTATAATAATGCAGAAATAGTGAAGTAATCGGAAGATTTTGCATAATTACAATAAAAAAACACATTGTTTTGTAATCGTTTGAAATCTAATTTTGCCTCCGTCAAAAGCTTCTTAACTCTGTAATCCGGAGTCATCGAGTCGAAAATTTATAAATGGATTTAAAACTTACAATTATGAGTAAAAAAAATAAAATCAATGGAGTTTATCTCTTCCTTATCTCTCTGGTCAGTGCCTTCGGAGGCCTGCTATTCGGCTATGACTGGGTAGTTATCGGAGGAGCAAAGCCTTTTTACGAAGCTTATTTAGGGATAGAAAATTTTCCGGTTTTACAAGGTTGGGCCATGAGCAGTGCCTTGGTAGGTTGTATTCTCGGAGTCATGACTTCCGGTTATTATGCCGATCGGTACGGCCGGAAAAAATTACTGATTTTATCGGCGGTTTTATTTATTGTTTCGGCAGTATTTACCGGTCTGGCCGAAAATCTGACCGCTTTTGTCATCTATCGGATCATCGGTGGAATCGGTATCGGAATCACGTCGAATATTTCGCCGATCTATATAGCCGAAGTAGTTCCCGCCCACATCCGCGGACGTTATGTTTCACTCAATCAGCTGACCATCGTCCTCGGTATCTTATCCGCCCAAATCACCAACTGGCTGCTTGCCGAAGAGATCGTACCGGGTACCGATATTCTGGATACCTGGAACGGCCAAATGGGTTGGCGATGGATGTTCTGGGCAGAAAATGTGCCGGCAGTCTTATTTTTTGTCTGTATGTTCTTTGTACCCGAAAGCCCCAAATGGATGGTTTTCAATCACCGGAAAGAAGGAGCCCTCAAACTGTGGAAGCGCATCGGGGGAGAACAATATGCACAGGAAGAACTGCGGGTTACCCAGGAGAATGCTTCTCAGGACAGCGGAAAGGTGCCTTTCCTGTCCCTATTCAAGGGGAAAATGAAACGGGTGATCTGGATCGGGATCATTCTGGCAGCTTTCCAGCAATGGTGCGGAATCAATGTGATCTTCAATTATGCACAGGAAATCTTTACCTCGGCCGGGTATACGATTTCGGACATGTTCTTCAATATCATCGTCACCGGTAGTGCCAATCTTATTTTCACCGTCATCGCCATCTTCACTGTCGATAAATTAGGCCGGCGTGCATTAATGCGCTTCGGAGCCCTGAGTCTGACCCTGATTTATCTGGTTATGGGTTGCTGTTACTTTTTCGAAATACAAGGCTTCCTGTTATTACTGCTCGTCGTCCTGGCCATTGCCTGTTACGCCGTATCGCTGGGAGCCGTAGTCTGGGTGATCCTGGCTGAAATCTTCCCGACCCGGGTACGCGGGACAGCCGTCGCTATCTCGACTTTCGCCCTCTGGGCAGCCTGTTTCATACTGACTTATACCTTTCCCATACTGAATAACAGTCTGGGAGCCGACGGAACTTTCTGGCTCTACGGTGCCATCTGTCTGGCCGGATACCTGTTTATCACTTTCCGCCTGCCGGAGACTAAACAAAAATCACTCGAAGAAATCGAAAAAGAACTATTGAAATAACACACAACACACCAACAATAAAATATATATTCCGTGATGAAACTAAAAGACTTACTGGCACAGAGCACAGTAGATACTCCGATTGTACGTTGCTGGGAAGAAGATGTCCTTCTCCCGACCTATGAAACCGGCGAGTTTGAAAAAAATCCGATTTTCCTTGAAAAACGGGTTTACCAAGGCAGTAGCGGTGTCGTATATCCCTACCCTGTCATTGAAAAAATCGCCGATCAACCGACTCAGAAAAGTTGGCACGTCGTTTTTATCGAAAACCAATACATCAAAGTCATGATCATGCCCGAACTCGGCGGTCGGATTCAAATGGCTTTCGATAAAGTGAAACAACGTCATTTCGTATATTTCAACCAAGTGATCAAACCGGCTCTGGTAGGACTCACCGGTCCCTGGATCTCGGGAGGTATCGAATTCAACTGGCCCCAGCATCACCGGCCCAGTACTTACCTTCCCACCGATTTCCGGCTAGAAGAACATGCCGACGGAAGTTGTACCGTCTGGGTAAACGAAGTGGAACGTATGTTCAGAACCAAAGGGATGGCCGGTTTTACCCTCTATCCGGACAAGGCATATATCGAAATCAAAGCCCAACTATACAACCGTACGCCGTTCCCCCAAACTTTTTTGTGGTGGGCCAATCCGGCAGTAGCTGTCAACGATGATTATCAATCGGTATTTCCACCCGATGTCAATGCCGTATTCGACCATGGAAAACGGGATGTTTCAAGTTTTCCGATAGCTACGGGGGTATATTATAAAATGGATTATTCTGCCGGAGTAGATATTTCACGCTATAAAAATATCCCGGTACCCACCTCATACATGGCCATCAAGTCGAAATACGACTTTGTCGGTGGTTACGAAAACGACTCACAGGGAGGTTTATTGCATGTTGCCAATCATCATGTCTCTCCGGGTAAAAAACAATGGACCTGGGGAAACGGCGAGTTCGGGAAGGCCTGGGACCGTAACCTGACCGAAGAAGACGGCCCTTATATCGAGCTCATGACAGGGATGTACTGCGACAATCAACCCGATTTCACCTGGCTGCAACCTTACGAAGAAAAAAGTTTTACTCAATATTTCATGCCCTATCAGGGAGTCGGAGTCGTTAAAAATGCAACCAAAGATGCCCTGATCAACCTGGAAATTCAGGATCAGGAAGTACTTATCAAAGTATACACGACGGGGAGTTTTCCCCATGCAGTTTTAACCCTGCAACAAAACGGTCAAACCCGGCTTTGTGAGCATTTCGACATTTCTCCCCTGGCCGTAAAGGAATTCCGGCTCACTTTACCGGGACAGATAAAAGCTGAAGAGCTAAAATTAAGTCTGTGTTCGGCAGAAGGACGTGAACTTGTCGGTTACCAAGCCGACAAACCGGAGATCAAGCCTATCCCCGATCCGGCCAAAGCAGCTCAGGAACCGAAGGACATCGCCAGTATGGAACAACTGTATCTGACCGGCTTACACCTCGAACAATACCGCCACGCCACTTACAATCCGGCCGACTACTATCTGGAAGGGTTAAAACGTGAACCGGGCGATGTGAGATGTAACAACGCCATGGGGTTACTCCTGATGCGTAAAGGTCAATTCGCAAAAGCCGAACCTTATTTCCGTCAGGCCATCGCCACTCTCACCGAGCGGAATCCGAATCCTTACGACGGCGAACCTTTATATAATCTGGGATGGTCGTTAAAAATGCAAGGCCGTTACGAGGAAGCTTACGAACAATTTTTCAAAGCCTGCTGGAACGCAGCCTGGCAAGATGCCGGTTACTTCAATATCGCACAGATCGACCTGATGCAACAGCATCCTGAAACAGCCCTGGAAAATATCGAACGTTCACTGATCCGTAACTGGCATAATCACAAAGCACGGGCACTGAAAGCTGCGATTTTAAGGAAACTGAACCACACAACAGAAGCTCTCGCCTGGATCGAAGATTCATTGGCTATCGATGCCTTCAACATGGGATGCCGGTATGAAAAATACCTGCTCACTCAACAGGAAACAGACCTGGACGAGTTGAAAACTCTGATGCGCAACTGGAACCACGGATACATCGAATATTCCCTGGATTATGCAGAAGCCGGTATGTGGGAAGAAGCGATCTCTTTCCTTCAACTACATGAACAGGAAGGCGGAGATATCTATCCCATGGTGTATTATGCGCTGGGATACTATACCCGGCAATCCGGACAAACGGAAAAAGCCAAAGCCTATTACAACAAAGCTTCACAAGCCAATCCGGCCTATTGTTTCCCCAACCGGATCGAAGAAGTAGTTATCCTCGAAAGCGCTTTGGCCGCAAACCCGGCAGATGCCAAAGCCAGCTATTACCTCGGCAATTTCTGGTACGGAGCCCGTCAATACGAAGAGGCCGTAAAATGCTGGGAAACGTCGGTACAACATGACGACAGCTTCCCGACTGTATGGCGTAACCTGGCTCTGGCCTATTACAACAAGCTCGGACAAACAGAAAGAGCACTGCAAGCCATGGAAAAAGCTTTTGCACTCGATCAGGAGGATGCCCGGGTATTTATGGAACTCGATCAATTGTATAAAAAACTGGGAGTATCCCATACACAACGGCTGGAAAAATTGAAACGCCACATGTCCCTGACAGAAAAACGGGATGACGTTTATCTGGAATACATCACCCTGAACAATATGCTGGGAAATCATCTGGAAGCACAGCAGGACCTCGCCCAGCGGAAATTTCATCCCTGGGAAGGTGGCGAAGGGAAAGTACCGGGACAGTATCTTCTGGCACAAACCGAACTGGCAAAATCGGCTATAAAAGCAGGGAAATATCAGGAAGCGATCGACCTTTTGGCGGCAACTACCGAATATCCGCACAATCTGGGAGAAGGCAAACTTCCCGGAGCTCAGGAAAACGACATCGATTATTACCGTGGTATCGCTTACCAGGCATTGGGTAATCAAGAGAAATCGGAATTTTACTTCCGGAAAGCCTCAGAAGGATTGTCCGAACCGGCACCGGCAATTTACTACAACGACCAGCAACCGGATAAGATTTTTTATCAGGGATTAGCGTGGGAAGCTTTAGGAAATCCTGAAAATGCCCGTAAACGCTTCAACAAGCTGATCAGTTATGGTGAAAAACATCTGTTCGACCAGGTTAAAATCGACTATTTTGCCGTATCCCTGCCGGATTTACTGATCTGGGAAGATGATTTACAAAAAAGGAATACGATTCATTGCTATTATCTGATGGCTCTGGGATATCTGGGATTAAAAAAATACGATGAAGCAAAAACCTATTTCGACAAAGTATTAAAAATGGATATCAATCACCAAGGGGCCCATATCCATCGAAAAATGTGTGAATAAATAATAGAAGTCGGAATTATGATAGAATCGAGACAGGTGACCGTCACCGGGGTAAATGCCCCGGTAACGGTTTTTAAGGTAATCAATACACAAGGATATTATACGGAACTCTGTAATTACGGGGCTTCCGTTTTGTCGATTATAGTGCCTGACCGCCAGGGAAAGGCCGATGATGTCCTGTTGGGGTATCCGGAATTATCCGATCATATCCAGGACGGGCCCTATTTGGGTAAAACCCTGGGGCGGTTTGCAGGGCGCATAGCCAAGGGAAAATTTACCTTGAACGGGCAGTCCTATCAGCTGGATATCAACAACGGACCTAATCACCTGCATGGGGGAGCCCAAGGACTTTCTTTCCGCCTGTGGGAATACCGGCAATGCAGTGAAAACAGCCTCCGTTTTACGACCACCGCACAACACCTGGAGGACGGCTATCCCGGCGATTGTGCTATCAGCGTCGAATACACCTGGACAGAAGACAACACACTAATTATCGATTATCATGGAACTCCGACAGCGGACTCCATCCTGAACCTCAGTAATCACAGTTACTTCAATCTTGCCGGTACACCGACGATTCTGGGACATCAGCTACGAATTCATGCCAACGAATATCTTCCATTAAATGCCGATAGTATTCCGGAATTTCCGGCCCGGTCAGTTTCCGACAGTCCGATGGATTTCAGAGTATTCACCCCCATCGGTACAAAAATGAACGGTCTTCATCCTCAACTGGCTATCGATCGGGGATACAATCACTGCTGGCTCGTCGATCCCGCCGCACAAAGCGAAACGATCCCTGCCGTCGAATTAGCCTGTCCGGAAAATGGAAGATTGCTTCAAATCTTCTCGGACTACCCGGGAGCTGTCGTCTATTGTGGAAACTATTTCGACGGCCGGCAAATGGATAAAAATCAGCACCCGCTTAACGCTTATGCCGGAATTGCCATCGAAATGCAATATTATCCGAACAGTCCGAACATGCCGGGAGTTCCCTCTTGTATCGTCCATAAAGGCGAAACCTCCCACCATCGGATCAGGTATGGGTTTAAGAGTTGCTGAGTTTTAGAGTTGCTGAGTTTTAGAGTTGCTGAGTTTTAGAGTTGCTGAGTTTAAAGAGTTATAGAGTTAAGAAGTTATTAAGTTATTAAGTTGTTTAGATTATTATGTGCATTTTAAAGTTACAAAACAGAAGGATAGAATCGGTAAGGTCTGTATCGATGACCGGTTTATCTTCAAATGCATATACCAACCTAACCCTTAATAACTCCCTAATCCAACAATTCTATACCCCGGTTCTCCTCTATAACTCAACAGCTCAGCACCCCAGTAACTCAATAATTATACAACTCTTTAACTCAGCAACTCTTTTAACTCAACAACTCAGCAACTCTTTTAACTCAGCAACTTAGCAACTCTTTTAACTCAACAACTCACTAAATATGATGAAAAACTACCTTTGTAAAACAGCTTTCACCTTCCTTCTCTGTCTGGGAAGTGTATGGTCGTATGCAAAACCGGTTTTATCCGCTTTGTTTTCCGACAACATGGTATTACAACAGAACACCCAGGCTCCGATCTGGGGAGAAGCCACACCGGGGAAACAAGTCAAAATCACCCCCTCGTGGAGTAAAGAAACCATTTCCGTCACAGCCGATGAAACCGGCAAATGGAAAACCAGTCTCCCGACTCCTGCTGCCGGAGGACCCTATACCATCACGATTTCCGATGGGAAAAAAATCCAGCTTTCCAATGTGATGATCGGAGAAGTATGGATCTGTTCGGGACAATCGAACATGGAAATGCCGTTAGCCGGCTGGGGAAAAGTACTCCATTACGAACAGGAAATTGCAGCAGCCGACCATCCGGATATCCGGTTATTCCAAATCAAAAAAACAACTTCGCTTACGCCCTCCGAGGAAGTACAATCTACTATGGACGGTTGGCAGCCTTGTGCCCCTGAAACGGTAGAGAATTTTTCTTCTGTGGCCTATTTTTATGCCCGGGAGTTGAACCGGGAACTGGGCGTGCCGGTAGGTGTGATCGACGTCACCTGGGGAGGTACCGTCGCAGAAGCCTGGACCAGCGAAGAAACCTTGAAACACATGCCTGATTTCGAAGATATGCTGACTATATTGAATATAGCCCAAACCGACAAAACAGCAGCAGAACAAAAGTACCAGGCAACCCGGCAAAACTGGGAACAAGAAATGAATGCTTTAGACGAAGGTTTGGAAGGCCAGACAGCCCGTTGGGCCAACCCGGAATTAAATACCGAAACCTGGAAAAATACCCGGGTGCCTGCCTATATCGAACAATCGATCACTCCGGATTTGGATGGGGTAATCTGGTTCAGAAAAGAAATCGATCTTCCCAAAACCTGGTTAAACGAAGACCTGAAGATCACCCTCGGACCGGTCGATGACGAAGATATTTGCTATTTCAACGGTGTCCCCGTCGGCCAAACCCATGGCTACAATGTCGAACGGCATTATACCGTTCCTAAAAACCTCCTCCGGGAGGGCCCGAATGTACTGACCGTACGGGTAAACGATACCGGCGGTGAAGGAGGTATCTATGGAAAAGCAGACCTTTTGACCGCCCATAACAGTATCGGGTCGATCAGCTTAGCCGGCACCTGGAAATACCGGATCGGACTCGATCTCAAAGAGAAACGTCAGGAAATACCGGAACAGCCGGTCAATCCCTTTTCAACCCAAAATTATCCGTCCCTTCTTTTCAATGCCATGATCCATCCCTTGATTCCTTATGCCATGCAGGGTGCGATCTGGTATCAGGGAGAAGCTAACGAACACCGGGGATATCAATACCGCGATCTCTTCTCTTTACTGATCCGGGACTGGCGTACCCAATGGAATCGGGACTTTCCTTTCTATTTCGTACAACTGGCAAATTATAAACAACGCCAGGCTCAACCCGAAGAATCCGAATGGGCAGAAGTTCGCGAAGCCCAAAAAATGGCTCTCAGTCTTGAGAATACAGGTATGGCTGTTATCTACGATATCGGAGAGGCCGGAGATATTCACCCCAAAAACAAACAGGAGGTCGCCCGCCGATTGGCACTGATCTCCCTGGCCAATACCTATCGGAAAGACCTGGAATATTCCGGTCCCCTCTTCCGCTCCCAGTGTATCAAGGGAAATTATATCGAACTATCGTTCGATCATCTCGGAGGAGGCTTGGTAGCCCAGGGAGAAAGTCTGAAAGGATTTTCCATAGCAGGCCCCGATCATCGGTTTCATTGGGCAAAAGCTGAAATCATCGGTGACAAAGTACGGGTTTCCTCTCCCGAAGTGGCTTATCCTGTAGCAGTACGTTACGGCTGGGGTAATAATGTAGAAAGCAACCTTTACAACAAAGCCGGATTACCCGCCAGTCCTTTCCGGACTGACGATTATCCCGGAATTACAGGACCGAAAATTCGTAAATAATATCCATATCAGAAGTATAAAAGAATCAAAACGATGAAGTATAAAATAAAATCAATCTTTGTCAGCCTATTATTATCGACCGGTTTGACAAGCCTGGGTCAGGAAAAAGTGACTACTTACGTCAATCCCTTTATCGGAACGGGAGCCGTCGAATCGAGTTTATCAGGAAACAATTACCCGGGAGCCACCGTCCCGTTCGGAATGGTCCAATTGAGTCCGGATACACGGGTTGCTCCCGATTGGGGAGAAGCCTGCGGTTACAACCATAACGACCAAGTCATTGTCGGTTTCAGCCACACCCGTTTAAGCGGAACAGGAGCAGCGGATTTCATCGACATCTTACTGATGCCGATGACCGGTACTCCAACCACCGAAGCACAAAACTCTCCGGAACCGGGCACGGGTTATCAGTCGGCTTTCTCCCACGATCAGGAATCGGCACGTCCGGGTTATTACCAGGTCATGCTTCAAAACTACGGCATCCAGGCCGAACTGACAGCAACCAACCGCGTGGGTATTCATCGCTATACCTATCCCGAGGGTAGTGATTCGCATGTCATCCTCGATCTGGACCATTCCGCCAATAAAGGCAGCTGGGGAAGACGAATTATCAACTCCCAGATTCGGATTGTCGATCCACAGACCATCGAAGGCTACCGGATTATCACCGGTTGGGCCAAACTACGGAAAATCTATTTCCAGATCAAATTCTCCAAACCGATGGTCTCCTCCTATCTGACCGACGGAGGCAGGAAACACGAAAATACAACTGTGATCAACGGTACGAATCTCCGGGCAGCCTTCACTTTCGCCAACAAAGACCGACACCCGTTGGTAGCTAAAGTAGCATTATCACCGGTATCCATCGATAACGCCCGGCAAAACATGCAAAAGGAAGCTGCTGGTTGGGATTTCGACCAATTTGTGACCCAAGCCGATGCATTATGGGAGAAAGAGCTCAGTCCGATTCAGATCAAAGGTACCCCTCTCCAGAAAGAAATTTTTTACACCGCCTTATACCATACGATGATCCAGCCCAATACAATGTCGGATGTAAACGGAGAGTATATGGCAGCAGACTATTCAACCCGAAAGGTTGGAGCCAATGAGGTGCATTATTCCACTTTTTCGTTATGGGATACCTATCGGGCCGCTCATCCGTTGTATACGTTATTGCAACCGACCCGCAGTGTCGATTTCATCAAAAGTATGATCCGTCAATATGATTATTACGGTTATCTTCCGATTTGGCAATTGTGGGGCCAGGACAATTATTGTATGATCGGTAATCACTCCATCCCGGTGATAACCGACGCTATCCTGAAAGGAATCCCGGGAATCGATGCCGACAAAGCTTATGAAGCCGTACGGAACAGCTCCACGACTTCTCACCCGAATTCACCTTTCGAAGTATGGGAAAAATACGGATACATGCCTGAAAACATACAAACACAGTCGGTATCCATTACCCTCGAACAAGCCTACGACGACTGGTGTGTCGCCCAACTGGCCAAAAAACTCGGTAAGGAAGAAGATTACGAACATTTTATGAAACGGTCTGAATATTACCGCAATCTGTATCATCCGTCTTCCGGATTTTTCCGGGCTAAAAATGCTGACGGGAAATGGCTGGAGCCTTTCGATCCCTATCAATACGGAGCCAATGGCGGAAATCCCTTTACAGAAGGTAACGCCTGGCAATATTTCTGGTATGTTCCTCAGAATATCCCGGCATTAATTGCTTTAACCGGGGGAGATAAAGCCTTTACCAATAAATTGGATCAGTTTTTCACTACCACACAGCAAAGCGGCGAATTAAACAGTAATGCCTCGGGTTTCGTAGGACAATATGCTCACGGTAACGAACCCAGCCACCACGTCGCCTATCTGTACAACTATGCCGGTCAACCCTGGAAAACCCAACAATATGTAGCTCATATCCTGACCAATCTCTATAACAACTCTTTCTCCGGATATGCCGGAAACGACGACTGTGGAGAAATGTCGGCCTGGTACATTTTCAGTGCCATGGGATTCTACCCGGTTAATCCGGCCAACGGTATCTATGTGATCGGTTGCCCGCTTCTCGAAGAAACCTGTATACAATTGCCGAATGGCAAACAATTTACCGTGAAAGCTCCGAAGCGAAACGAAAAAGACATTTATATCCAATCGGCCCGTCTCAATGGGAAAAATTATAATAAGACCTATCTTTCACACGAAGACATCCTGAAAGGAGGAACACTGGAATTTAAAATGGGTGATCGCCCGTCCCGCTGGGGAACTGCCCCAAACGCCCGTCCGGAATGACAAGTGTTCGTTTCGGTCACCGATCAAAACTTCGTTGATTAACGAAATTTCATTCATCCTTTGGGTCGAAACAGAAGAGTTTCGTCCCAAAGGATAAAAGATAAATAGCTTAAAAATGCCCGCAGGGTTATTGATTTTATAAATTAAAATTTATCGGCACGATAAATTTAAAACACCACCCGGATTAAACGATGAAAAAATATTTAAGTCTCGTTTTGGTACTGATCTTATTTACCGGTACCGGTTTTGCAAAAAAGAAAGAACGCCTGCTGATCTGTGGATGCAACTGGAATAAGATTGCTCAAATCGATAAAGCCAGCGGTCGGATCTTATGGTCACACCCCGTTTTACCCGGAGAAGACTGTAACGACATCGAACGCACCAAACAGGGGGCAATTCTGTATGCCTACCAGAAAGGAGCCCGGCTAATCCGTGAAAATCATAAAGTCGTATGGGACTATAAAGCTCCCGAAAAGGCCGAAGTATATACGGCGACCGAACTTCCTGACGGACGGTTTATGATCACGATGTGTGGAAGTCCGGCGCAAATCGTATTCCTGAATAAGCAAGGAGAGGTTGTAAAAACCATTCCTTTCGACCCCGGGATTTCCAATATTCACGATCAATTCCGTCAAATCGTACTCAGCCGGAACAATACTTTTCTGATTCCACTGATGGGTAGTGGCGAAATAGCCGAAATGGACCAAAATGGACAAATATTCCGGAAAGTCAAGGTCGGAGGGAATTTGTTCTCTGTACACGAACTGAAAAACGGGAATTGGTTGGTCGGCTGCGGAGACGCTCACCGATTTATAGAAATAGAAGCCCGAAGCGGAAAAATCCTTCGGGAAGTAAATAGTAGTATGCTAAAAGACGTCGACCTGCTTTTTGTTGCCGAAACCATCCGTCTCAAAAACGGGAACACCCTTGTATGTAATTGGTGTGGACACTCGGCCAATAAAACTCAGGCCAAAGTGCTCGAAGTAAGTCCTGATAATCAAGTGGTGTGGCAATTACAAAACCCGGAAATAGACAACGTTTCTGCAATCTGGGTAGACAGATAAATCAAGTTGAAACGGATAAAACGATAACAACGGTAACAACGGATTTTACTGTTTTACACCGAATAATTTATCATTTCATGAAAACAGCAATATTTTTAATCGCTTTATTTTGCCTGGTCGTTCCTGTTAGAGCCCAGGAAATCCAGCCCGGCACTCGGCCCGATAAAACTCAGCGCGAGTTATTGAAAAGAGGATATGGGATGTTTATCCATTACGGCATGAATACCTTTCTCGACAAAGACTGGTCAGAAGGAGTCGAACCGGCCTCAACCTATCACCCAACGCAACTGGACTGCGACCAATGGGTACGTATCGCCCGGGAGGCAGGTTTCCGATATGTCGTATTGGTGACCAAGCACCACGACGGTTTTTGCTTATGGGACAGTAAATATACCGACTACGATGTAGCTTCCTCCCCTGTACCTACCGACATCATCGCTGCTGTCGCCAAAGCCTGCAAAAAATACGGACTACAGTTAGGACTCTACTATTCCCTGTGGGACAGACACGAACCCTCGTACAAAGAGGCTGATTTCAGTCGGTATGTCGACTATATGGCCCATCAACTCACCGAATTAATGAGTAATTACGGACCGATCTGCGAACTATGGTTTGACGGAGGCTGGGACAAACCGGCCCAAGCCTGGGATATTCCCCGCCTGTACAAGCTGGTAAAAAAACTACAACCTCATTGTGCCATTTCCACCAACCAAACTATTGCCTATCGGGAAAACTCGAACGAGATCGTACCTGTAGAACTTCAAACGACAGACAATCGCTACTATTGCCAATATTTTCCATCGGATTTCAGGTTGTGGGACCCCAAAATTGCCAGTTCATCCGATAAAAAACAGTACCTGTATCAAGGGAAATCATATTATCTGCCTTTTGAACACACGATATGTCTGAGCAGTGAATGGAACTGGTTTCAAAAGTCTACCCCTATAGCCCCCCGGGAACTGGACGAGCTGGAAGAATTGTTTTATTGGTGTACCGCCAATCAGAATACCCTGGTTTTAAATGTCGCTCCCGATGCAACAGGCCGGATCAAAGAAAACGAAGCCAATCAGATTATTGCCTTGAAAAACAGGTTAAATCTGCGGAAAAACAAACCTTTTCCGACCAATGGGAAAACGGTCTCTCTGCAACAAGAAGCCAATGTCAACTCGGTTTGGAACAATCAAATCCAGGAATACGGCCCACAAAATGTCGTCGATGGCGGATTACAAACCCGTTGGGCCAGCCAGATCGATTGTCCGGAGCTGATTATAAAATTAAATGAACGGGATAAATTCAACAAAATTTCCATTTTTGAATACCGGGATGGCTTGCAAAACCGGATTCAAGCCTATACAATCGACATCTGGCAAGACAACCGGTGGACAACCCTTTACCTGTCTCAAAGTCCGATGGGAGCCTGTAAAGTGATCCATCTCCCTCAAACTTACCAAACCAGTCAGATTCGCTTGAAAGTACTGGCAGCTAGTGCCCCTCCTTCGATTTACGAATTCAGTGTTATACACAAAGAATAAGCCGGAAACAAAAAAGCAGTTATCTTTCGAATAACTGCTTTGTGGTTAAGGGGTGGAAGATCGGGCTCGAACCGACGACCTTCGGAACCACAATCCGACGCTCTAACCGACTGAGCTACATCCACCATTTTGCTTTTGCGCTTGCAAAGATAAGGAGAATCTGTTATTCTGCAAACAAAATATCAAAAAAAAATGTCTAAAATTCAGTTTTAGTCGTTCCATCCAAAACAATAAACTTGCATTCAAGTATTTACCGAGGAGGGATTTCTATATTTCCAGCTTCAATCTCACGGGCGGCATACTCCAACTGTTCGTACCATTCTTCACCATACCGAGCGATCAAAGCCTGTTTTAAAAAACGATACAACGGCATACCTGCTTGCTCACCTTTTAGCCGGGCACATCCGCAAATATCCCAACGGTTGTAATTCAGTGCTTCAAATCCTTCGTATTTTGTCACCCGGATCGGATATAAATGACAAGAAATCGGTTTACGAAAATCACACTTCCCCTCAGACCAAGCTTTTTCGATCGCACACCAACAACTTCCTTTTTCTTCTATGGCATAAGCACATTCTCCCCCTTGAATCAATGGAGTCACCAAATCCCCCTCCTGATCGATCACCGAGAAACCTTGTTCCTCAACAGCTGCAATCCCTTCGGGTTTCATATAAGCCCGGATATTTTCATAGTTCGTCTCGATCCGCACCGGTTCATCCTCTTCCAAAGGGGCCCCCGAATCTCCTTCGACACAACATATTCCCCTGCACTGCGCTAAATCACAACAAAACTTTTTTACAAAAATATCGAAACTTACGATTGTATCCTCTATCTGTATCATAGTCGAAAACCGACAACTATATGGTTTTGTTTATCATGTTCATAAAGTCTGCAAAGTTTACAAACTTGACAGACTTTATAAATCATTTATCCCTGTTATTTTATCAAGCTTTTTCCGGTCATTTCTGCAGGCTGGGCAACTCCCATAATCTGCAGGATGGTTGGAGCGACATCAGCCAAAACGCCGTTATTCAAAGTCTTTCCCTTTTCGTCGGTCACCCAAATGCAAGGCACCGGATTCAGCGAATGAGCCGTATTCGGAGTACCGTCGGGATTGACAGCATTGTCGGCATTTCCATGATCGGCAATAATCAATACATCGTAACCATTGGCCTGAGCGGCAGTCACGACCTTTTCGACGCAACGGTCGACCGTTGCTACTGCCTTTTGGATCGCTGCATACACACCGGTATGTCCCACCATATCTCCGTTAGCGAAATTCAGGCAGACAAAATCAGCTGATTTGGCATTCAATTGCTCTACTAATTTTTCCGCCACTTCAGGAGCCGACATCTCGGGTTGTAAATCATAGGTAGCCACTTTCGGCGAAGGCACCAAAATCCGGCTTTCACCTTCAAACTGCGCTTCACGTCCTCCGTTGAAGAAGAAAGTCACATGAGCATATTTCTCTGTCTCGGCAATCCGCAACTGTTTCAAACCGGCCTTACTGATCACCTCTCCCAAGGTATTCTCTACATTCTCTTTATTAAACAGAATATGCAGACCTTCAAAAGTAGCGTCGTAAGGAGTCATACAACAATAATACAAAGGCATCTTCTTCATCTGCTGTTCGGGGATATCCCGTTGGGTCAAAGCAATAGTCAATTCTTTGGCGCGGTCGTTACGGTAGTTGAAGAAAATCACCATATCACCCGGTTCGATCACACCCACAGGCCGATGGTCGCTTCCGACATGTACGATCGGTTTGATAAATTCATCGGTAATCCCTTCGTCATAAGACTGTTGGATACTTACCTCCACATGCTGCGCAGGGGTACCGATTCCATTCACAATCAAATCATAGGCTTCCTTTACACGCTCCCAACGATTATCCCGATCCATAGCATAATAACGACCGATGACAGAAGCGATCCGTCCGGTCGATTTGTCCATATGAGCCTTCAATTCTCTTATGAATCCCAGTCCGCTCTTCGGATCGGTATCCCGGCCATCCATAAAACAGTGAACAAAAGTTTTGGCTATTCCAAATTCTTTAGATACATCACATAGTTTCTTCAGATGCTCCAAAGAGCTGTGTACTCCACCATCCGATACCAAGCCCATAAAATGTACTTGTTTTTTATTGTCACGGGCATAAGTAAAAGCCTTCACGATCTCGGAATTCTGCATAATCGAATTATCCCGGCATGCTTTGTTGATCCGTACCAAATCCTGATTCACCACCCGTCCGGCACCGATATTCAAATGGCCGACTTCAGAATTACCCATCTGGCCATCCGGCAAACCGACATTTTCTCCACAAGTCAGTAATTGAGCATGCGGATATTTTTCCGACAATGAATTCATAAAGGGAGTCGGGGTATTAAAAATAGCATCCGTCTTGTCATGCTTCCCGATTCCCCAACCGTCTAAAATCATCAATAATACTTTATTCATATCTGTTTTTATTTATTGTTATTGCTTAAAATCACCACAATCATTTGTTTACAAAGTTAATTTATTATCCCGACTTTCTCCCGAAAGTACCGATTTTTAGCGGGATAATTTTTACGGAAACGTTTTTATCGTCATCCCGGCGATTCAAATTTTTTCAAACGATTTATATTCAAAAACGCCCTAATCTTTGTAAGGTACTATCCCAAACAAATATTTATAAAAAATTTAGTACTATGTATTGCATAATACTATATTAATTCATATATTTGTTCCGTAAAACCAAAGAAGAGGCGCTTATGAACATAGAAAACACACAGGCTCAAATGCGGAAGGGGATACTCGAGTACTGCATTTTACTGATCATCGCCCGGAACGACGCCTACGTCCAGGACATCATCAATAAGCTGAGAGCTTCGAAAATGCTGGTGGTAGAAGGTACCGTTTATCCTCTACTCACCCGATTAAAGAACACCGGATTGCTGGCCTATCGCTGGGAAGAATCGACACAGGGCCCTCCCCGGAAATATTACAACATCACCGAACAAGGACGTCAATTCCTGCAAGCCCTGGAAACTTCGTGGGAAGAACTGACGACAGCTATCGAAATCCTAAAAGCACCACATACACCTCAATAACAAACATCATGAAAAAAACATACAACATCAATCTCAACGGTCAGGTATTTTGTATCGACGACGATGCTTGTCTGAAACTCCAATCTTACATAGACACCCTGGAAAGTCATTATCTGAAAGAAGAAGACGGCCGGGAAATCATGGCCGATATCGAAAGCCGGATCGCCGAATTACTGAAAGAAGTGCTCGGGAAAGGATACAAACAAGTGGTTACCATGGAAGATATCGACCAAATCATTCGGATCATGGGTAGTCCTGACGTAATCATCGACGAAGATACGGACAAGAGCACAGAACCGATAAAACGGAAACTATACCGGGATACCGACGAATCTGTTCTGGGGGGCGTAGCTTCAGGAATAGCAGCTTATTTCGATATTTCGGTGGTATGGATAAGAATTGCTTTTGTCTTGTTAGCGTTTTTCTACGGAGTAACGATCCTAGCTTATATTATCCTTTGGATCGCCACACCTGCAGCTGTGACTGCCAGACAAAAAATGGAAATGAAAGGAGAAAAAATCAATGTTTCCAATATCGAGAAAAATATCCGGGATACCTATGACGATCTAAAAAAAAACTCTGGTATTCAAAAATTCTTCACCGGAATAGAAAACGGTGCTAAAACCTGTTTTCAGACACTGAACACTATTTTAAGGAAATGCCTTAAGATCGTGTTCAGTGTGTTGTCTGTCGTGGGATTGCTGGCAGGAACCTTTCTGTTTATCCTGGTTTTCTGGTGTCTGCTGTATCCCGAAAGCGTTACAAATTTCAGCATTTATCATATTCTATGCAGCTCCATATCGTCAGAGCTATTACTGACTTTGAAAATCATCCTTTTACTCACCCTGAATATCCCTTTACTACTGATCATCTATATCTCGGCCCGTTATCTATTCCAGTTCAACTGGAATAAGATTTTCCTTCTAACGGCAATCGGTTGTTGGTTTCTTGCCGGATTCGCAGGTATCATCATCACGATACAGCAAAGTCTGAGCTATAGTGATGTCACAGAAGAAACGGAGGGCCATTCTTTTATCACCGCCGACACGACCTCGCATAAATACCTGTTGAAGATCGATGATCTGCCTCAGGTCAGCGAGAATAGTAACATCATCCATACAAACAGATATTTTGCAAATATACTGGCATTCGACAGTATTCCCCCCAAAGAGATCTATCTCAAAACTTTTATCCGTGCAATTCCAAGTACGTTTTCCCGGCCTTCCCTGACGATTCAGAAAAAAATCAGAGGTATCCGTACCCCGGATCATTTCAGGCCATTGAATACCATCCGATACCATTGGGAACAAAATGGAAACGAACTGACCCTGGACAATTATTTCAAAATACAACCCCCTCATTGGAAAGGGCAGGAAGTAGAGGTCACTATCCGGATTCCTGAAGGAGATACCCTGGTCATCCAGGGAAGTAATAAAATAAGAAATAATATCATTCATTCCTGTATTCCTTTCCAGGGATATAAGAAAAATTATACCACTGTCATGAAAAACGGAGTGTTGGAGATAGTGAAATGAAATAATTTTCTCACTGATTTTAACCGATGAATGGGGGGAACCAAAAGTCCGGAAACCGACTTTCGGCCCCTCATTTATAATAAACGAAATTTCGTCTTGTTTGTCCAGGTGAGCTTCAATAAATCGGCACCTTCCCAAATTCCCACCCCCTGATACTCTTCTCCTCCCCGACGGTAGATCTCGTCCAACCAGGGTAAAAGCAAATCTCCTTCTTCAAGTCTTTCCTGATAAGCCGCCACATAAGCCGCCACAATCAATCCACCATAAAACTCCAACCCTTGTATTTCACGAATTCGTCCTCCTGTATCGACCACATCTTTCACCCGTCCTTGTTCAAGAATCACATATCCATTCTTCACCAATGGAAATCCCGGCAAACAGATATAATTAGCAGCAATCTTTCTCATCAAACGGTATTTATCGTCTTCGCAAACTTTGTTTCAGCCTTTTCTCCGTTTCCCGGGAAACATAAGGCCGATAAAGATAAGTACCCCAGGCTTCCCCTCCCATTTCGTCCAATTCTACCAATTTTTCCTTTTTAGCGGGAGGAGTTTTTTTACCTTTCACCGGTTTGATATATTTTGCCGGAGGCATCGTATCCAGGAAAGTTATCACCAGCCGGTTATACACCGAATCGGCATATTGCGACCAATTGTAACTACGTTTTAACGTATCGAAATCGACCACCAGATCTCTCACCCGCAAAGTATCGTTACCGTCGGCAGAAAGAAAATACGAACGAATCCGCCGGTTTTGGGTATTCTGGAGAGAATCGAAATGAATCGTCGTTCCGAATTTATATAATCCCGGAACAATACTATCGACAGTTATCGTGAAAACACTATCCAATTTTAAGGTATCCACCAACGGAAAATAGTTGACAGAATCTTTCGACTTCAACTCATTGAGTACTTTTTCAATAGCTGTGAGTTGCCGGTGTATACTATCGATAACCACATCATACATCTTCGAAAACAGGACCGTCTGAGCCGAATAATAATATAAACAAGAGTCGAATTCCGCTTTGTCGATATGGTATTTCCGGAATACATCGTTGTAATATTCATAATTTTTCAGTTCATTGTATCCCTGCCCTATTCCCCGGTACACCGACAAGGTTCCGTCGACTTTATGCAAATCGATCAGCAGGTTTGTGAACTGCTCTTTATTCAAAGGTACCTTTTTAGATTCACAACCTCCAATGATTCCCCCCACACACGCCATGATGATTAGTATTCCTTTCCGGATAAATGATATCATAAATCTTTTTTTATAAGCTTAAACAACTGAGAAGAAAAAATAAATTCATTCAGATACGGATTATCCGTATGTGCAATTTGCTCTTTCGAACCTTCCCATTCCTTGCGTCCTTCGTGAATAAACACGATTTTTTCCCCGATTTCGAAAACAGAATTCATATCGTGTGTATTGACGACCGTCGTCATATTATACTCGTGGGTAAGCTCACTGATCAAATTATCGATAACGATAGAAGTCAAAGGGTCCAAACCCGAGTTAGGTTCGTCACAGAACAAAAATTTCGGCTGCAGGACAATAGCCCGGGCGATAGCCACCCGTTTTTTCATACCTCCACTAATCTCCGAGGGATACAGATCTTCGGCTTTATTCAGTTCCACCCGATGCAGGCAAAAGAGTGCCCGTTCTCTTTTCTCCTCGTAGGAAAGATCGGAAAACAGGTTGAGGGGAAACATCACATTTTCCAATACCGTTTGTGAATCGAACAAAGCCCCTCCCTGAAACACCACTCCGATTTCTTCCCGCAAAGATTTGAGTTGTTTGGAATTCATCGTCGTCAAATCGCGGTCACCGTAATAAATATGACCGGTCGTAACCGAATGCAAGCCGATCAGGGATTTCAGCAAGACCGTTTTACCGGACCCACTTTTCCCGATGATCAGATTCACTTTACCGGCTTCGAAAGTGATATCGATGTCCGATAATACCTTCTTATTATCGAAAGATTTACCCAAAGCTTCAACACGTATCATTACAGCATAATTTGAGTTAATACCAGGTTAGCGGTCAATATAGCGATACTACTATCGACCACAGCTTTCGTCCCGGCTTTACCGACTTCCCGGGCTCCCCCCTGGACGTAATATCCATAAAAAGCAGGGATTGAGGTAAATATAAAAGCAAAGAACAAGGTCTTTACGATCGAATAGGTCACATAGTAAGGATTGAAGGAAAAATGAAGGCCATAAACAAAATCTTCAAAATTGACAACTCCACTGATCAATCCGGAAATGATTCCCCCTAAAATACCGATAAAAACACTGAAGATATAAAGGATCGGATTAATCACCAGAGAAGCTAAGATCTTCGGTCCCACCAAATAAGAAACCGAATTGACTCCCATGGTTTCCAAAGCTTCTATCTGCTCGGTAATCCTCATACTCCCGATCTCGGAAGCGATATTACTACCGATTTTACCGGCTAAAATCAAGCTGACGATCGTCGATGAAAATTCCAGCAACATCGTTTCCCGGGTCAGGTAACCGATCAAATACCGGGGCAATAAGGGACTCTGCATATTATAAGCAGTCTGCAAAGTCAGCACCGCTCCGATAAAAAAAGAAATAATCACTACTAAGACAATTGAATTCAAGCCTAACTTTTCAAATTCAACTATTACTTCTTTAGTATAGACACTTCTTTTTTCCGGACGGGAAAAGGCTTTTCTAATAAAAATAAGATAGCTACCCAGCTTATATAAAAACTTCATATTCCTGTCGGTTAAGAAAAACAAGGTAAAAATATAAATTATTCATGGATTTACGCGTTCCTACTCTCATAAAGTTCCTAAATCGGCTCAAATCCGGTACTGCGGCAGGGAATAAAATCTATATCAAGGGGAATCGGCGGAATAATTTCAGGATTCTGAAAAAAGTAGTATATTTGGTATATTATTTGAAAGCTATTTTAAAAAGAGGAACTTTAAATATACAACTACGAATGAATCCAAATTCCTACTGCTTAATTATGGCCGGGGGTATCGGAAACCGTTTCTGGCCGGTAAGTAACCGCCGTTGTCCCAAACAATTTTCTGATATCCTGCACTGTGGAAAGAGCTTTATCCGTCAAACTTACGAACGTATTTCCCAGATTTTCCCCAATCATCGTATTTTTATCATCACCGGAGAAGAATATGAAGATATCATCAAAAGACAACTCCCGGAAATACCGGATTCCAATATATTGAAGGAACCTTATGTCAGAAACACCGCCCCTTGTATCGCTTATGCCGCTTATAAAATCAAAGGTCTGAATCCGGATGCGTATATCGTCACTATCCCTTCCGACCATTTTATCAGCAACGATCAGGCTTATTTGAACGACATCCAGGAGGGGTTATCTTTTATCGAGAAACAAAAGGGACTGCTCACGATCGGCATCACTCCTACACGTGCCGAGACAGAATACGGATACATTCAGGTGAAATCGAAAGACAATACACAAAAAATATCACAGGTCAAGACTTTCACCGAAAAGCCCAACCAAGAACTGGCCAATATGTTTTTCGATTCCGATGAGTTTTTGTGGAATGCAGGTATTTTTATCTGGAGTGTTCAGGATATCATCCAGGAATTCAAGACCCATATGTTCGATCTGCACGCCCTTTTCAATACGGAATGTAAACTGAATACCCCGGCCGAACCTGCTTTCATCAAGAGTGTATACGGGCAATGCCACAATGTATCGATCGATGTCGGTATTATGGAAAAATCACAACATGTTTATGTATTAAAAGGGAATTTCGGCTGGTCGGACGTCGGTACCTGGCATGCTTTTCACGCCCTTTGTGATAAAGACGACCACAACAATGTCACCAATTCGGATAAAGTGGTGCTTAACGATTCGAACGACTGTATTGTGAACGTTCCTCCCCGAAAAAATGTCGTCGTTCAGGGCGTCGATAACCTGATCATTGCTGAAAAAGACAACTACCTGATGATTTGTCACCGCAAAGACGAAGATAAAATCAAACGCTTCGAAAAGTTTTTCCGTCATAAAAAATGAGGGTGACCACTTAAACTCAGATCGGTGAAGCCAGCATCCGATCCTAATGAATCAGCCTATCAGCTTCACCGATCTGAGTTCATTTACCTATTTCCGAACGGCCGCCTTATGCTAATATTCCCACAAGTCTTGTTCGTATTCGAAAATTTCATTTTTAATCCGGTCGGATTCCAGGACGGCATCGATACCCGTAGAGTAACTTTGAATCGAACGGTTGTTGTAAGGATTCGTTTCTTTTATGATCCTGGAGCTGAAATATCGTTTCAGAAAGACATCGTCCAGACTCAGGCGCAACGCATCGTTTTCAAAGTTATAAACCCCTTGTTTGGCAAATAAATCGCGAAATTCCCCATAATCGATCCAAAACAGCTGGGTTTTCAGGATACCGTCGGCATTTTCATCCTCCTTCGTGTATTCCCGGATCGGACACAGGGCAATAATCCGCACTTCCAGGCGGGAAGTCCGTTTATTAAAATACCACAGTTCCTTGATTTGCAGTCGTTTCACTTCAGAAGTCGTAATATCGTTAGAAACAGCAATATGTTCTAACTCACCTGTTTCAGGATTTCTCTTGGTCAAGGTATCGGTCGTTGCTCCGAACTTCTCTTTGATTTCGGCAAAAGTCATAGGAGTCTGCAACTCGTCATCCTGATAAGCCGTCTTAAAAGATTTCTCGATCCCCTGCATCATGACGTCGATCAAAGACATCCGCCCATCCAGCGGTTCCGTCGGATAGTAAAGCGGTAAGTTCATTTTTTCCCTCAATATCAATTCCCGCCATACGGTTTTACACCAGATGACATCGGCCGGTTCGACATAAGGAAGCGCAATCGGCGCCTTTTCCTGATTATCTTCGTTTTTTATAATGCTATCGAAAAAAGCCTTCGAATTCTGGGCTTCCGCATAAGATACCATCAACAAAAATGTACAAAAAACGATAATAATTTTAGTATTCATCATTCTCAAATTAAATTCGTCACTCGCTTCGACAGAGCCCTTTTTTATTCTATCCGGAAGGGGATAGATTGCAATTTCCGGGTAGTCCCATCCGGGCCTTTCACGACGATATTCTCTATCGTCAAAGCCTGATTACGTTTCAATTTACCGATCATCTTCAGCTGTGCATCGCTAAAGTTTCCTTTATCCGATTTCGTCACTTCCTGCACAAAACCGTCGATAACCGTATATATGCTAAAATTCTCTACTGTAAATTTCATATCGAAATCGAAATTTTCCATCTCAACATCGACCTGTCCGGCAGCCATCAAGACATTTTTCTTAATTTTTCCTCCCTTCTGCCCATTTACTTTAGCCACAGGATCAGGCACTTCTTTCACCCGGAAAGTCTGGGTTTGTAACTCCCTTTTCTGTCCCTGTACATCAGCCATTACAGTAATAGAGCAAGGTTTTCCTGCCACGGCCGGCCGAACGATATACTTACCGTTTTCCTGCTTATGGATCGTACCGTTGGTAATCTGCGGTTCGATCGCTTCCGGGGAAATACCGGGAGCAGCCAAAGCAACCGGATTATCGACTCCTAAATAGAAAACATTCATTTTCGTCGGAGAGATCACGACTGCCGGATCGGCTACTTCATATTCCAGTTCGAAATCACGCGGCAGGCTGGTTCCCGAAGGAGTGATATAATTGATCACCCCTTTGACTTTTCTAAACCCGGCTGTTGTCGCCGGTTCGGAATAAACGGCATAATCCCCCTGATAAGCCACATTTCTGCCATTTGCAATCACTACCGGTTTCTGAGTAGAGTCGGTAGCAGCCAGCATAATCTTTGCCTTAAAGGTTTCTCCTTTTAAAATATAACGGGATTCCGGGATGACCAAAGCTTCCAATTTATTGAATTTGAACGACTCTGCATCCATCGAAGAGAAAAGATACTTCACGACATCCGACTCGGTACTCAGGATATCGGCCTGATACATCGTCAATAAAGTAACGACTCCAACCAACGGTATCCCTTCGAACTTGGAGACTTCCCAAGACTTGAATTCGCCGTCTACCGGTTTAGGGTCGTCGGTAGCCAGGTGGGTCAACACGGAATTTTTCAATACCGAATCTTTGTCGGCGATCAAACCGGACAATTGTTCCCGGTAAGCAGTAATCATTTCTCTCAATTCTTTGCCTTTCCCCTGCAATACCATTACTTGTCCGCCGATATCCAGGTTATCCTTCGCTTTTATATTCATCACATCCGCGTCTTCCTCTCCATCGGCCAATACCACCATTTTATATTTGAGCTGCTCGATATAATCCACCAATTCCTGGGTGGATTTCCGTATTTCGTTCGTTTTCTCCCTCACTGCAGCCACCTTGGTCTGATTGAGGTTATAAGCCATCTCTATATCGTTGTACAAATCTGCATTTTTCTTCGTAAAGTTGGCTATAGTCGAAGTCAACCCCTGTTGTACCTTCGTAAAGGCATCCAACACATCCGCCGACACATTCAATGCTAACATAGCTGTCAGCACCAGATACATCATACCGATCATTTTCTGCCTCGGGGTCTCTGGACAATTTTTTGCACCCATCAGAAATAGTTCTTATCAATTATTATTAACCACACTCAGCATATTACCGTACACAGAATTCAAAGAAGCCACGTTATTGGCCAATTGCTGGGATTCCTGTTTGAATAATTTGGCACTATCCAGGCTCAGAGACACATGTTCCAGCATCTCCCCCATATCTCCCTGCATTCCCCGGAACGTATCCAGACAATCTTTCGTCTCCTGGATCTGCAATTCGTATAATGCATTCAAGGCACTGATATTTTTACTAATACCGGCCAATTGTTGCGCATAATTCGAAGTTTGTGATTTTACATGCTGCAACTGTTCTTCCATCAATTTACCCAGACTAGAAAAATGTTCGGCCGAACTTCCCATTCCCATGGATAGTTTCTCGCAATTTTCTTTCATCTGCCGGGTCAGAGACTGAGCAGAATCCAGCAGCATACTGTTGATTTCCTCGCAACTGGACGAAATACCACGGACAGATTCTTCCAATGCTTTACTCACTTGTGAAGTACGTTCTCCCAATTCTTCGAAAGAAGCCGAAGCTTTGGCGATCTTTTGAGCTACTTCGGGTGCATTTCCGACAATTCCGGCAAAATTATCGGCAGTTTCTGCAATCTTATGGATACCTGTCTTCAATTTATCGAGGTCTTCGGCTTCCAGGCCCAAATCGATCTTCCCACTTACTGTACTCCTGACAGTCTGCACGGGATTCCCCGTCATCCCGACAGGCATCTGTACCGGAACATTATCCCCCTGCTCTATTTCTTTCGAACTCAAAGCAGGAAAAACCCTGGACCAATCATAATGTTCGAGGGCCGGTTCAAAAGCCGACAAAAAGAAAATAAAAGCTTCTACCAACATACCGATCGTCAGGATTATACCCGCGCCGGGGAAGTGCATAATCTTAAATAAAGCACCGATAATCACGGCAGAGGCACCCCAACCGTACACATAGTTCATCAAAACTTTATACGCCTTTGTCTGGAATAATTTCATAGCATTAATATTTTTAATATTCGATTCTTGTTCTCACTGTTCTAAATCCGATAAAGCTTCTGGCCGAATCGGCATATTCATAGGTTCTGACACCGCATTGCATAAAATAGGCGATATCTTTCCACGAACCACCGCGTATCACTTTCCGCTTCAATATTTTATTATCGGATTTTTTAGCTGTTATCTGATAGTAAGGACTCAGGTCATGCGTCACCTGATAAGCCGATTCGTCGAAAGCATCTCCCGTCCATTCGGCTACATTTCCGGCCATATCGTACAGTCCGAAACCGTTCGGCTCGTAGGTACCTACCGGTACCGTAGTGAATCCGCCGTCACTGATGTAATTTCCGCGTAAAGGTTTGAAATTAGCCAGGAAGCATCCCTTTTTATTCCGGGTATAGGGACCGCCCCAAGGATATTTGGCGCCACTCAGTCCTCCCCGGGCTGCATATTCCCATTCTACCTCATTCGGTAAACGCCAGGCTTGTACCCGGACTCCGGCATTACTGTTGAAATATTGGGTCCTCCAATTACAGAAAGCCTGGGCCTGATGCCAGTTGACACCGACAACCGGATAATTGTCATAACCGATATGTGAAAAATATTCCCTGACAAAAGGTTCGTTGTAAGCATAAGTCAAATCTTTCAGCCAACAAAGTGTATCGGGATATACTTTTACCTTCTTTTTCATAATAAAAGACGAACGCCCTTTTATAGCCTCTTTCTCTCCTTCGGCGTTGATAACGAATCCTCCTTTATAAGTGCCGGAAGCAGGATCATAATAATGGTCATTTTTAGCAGCCTGCGCAAAATCGTACCAGGAATACGCATATTCCAACTTTCTCACATCCAACTCACCTTCACCGATACGGTCGTCTCCCTGATAGAGTAAACCGGCAAGAGCTTCTTTGTATTCATCCTTGCGCATATCTATACGGGTATGATAATTCAGACGGGGTGGGTCGAGCACTTCTCCTTTCCGGCTTTTCACCAGAAACTCGTCATGTCCTTCGTCGGCAAGACGCTGCCGGCGGATAGAATCGAGTACCCACCCGACAAATTGCCGGTATTCATCATTGGTAATTTCGGTTTCATCCATCCAAAAGGCCTGTATCGATACGGTTTTCGACGTTGCGGACATCGCCCAGGTGATATCCTCATCGTTATTTCCGATATTCAGGCTACCGGTAGGAATCAGCACCATCCCATAAGGTTGAGGTTCAAACCATTTTTTTGTTTTACGTGTTCCTGTCAGCTCTCCCCCTCCGTTATACGGTGAACAAGCATATAATAATGAAACAATAAAGACAACTGCAAACCATCTGATGTACATAGTATATTTATTTTACAAAAATCTTACACTCTTATATATTTTCTGTCGTTTTCCCCATTGAAGACCGAAATGATAAGCCACCGTCACTTCATGTGAACCGCCTGTGTATTTACCGACATCCGACACATTCCAGTCGTAACTGTATCCAACCATAATTCCATTTTTCAACTCCATACCTCCCATAAAAATCAGGGCTTCCTGATACCGGTAAGATACTCCCCCCCAATACATTTTATGATAAACTACATTCACATTTACACTATACTGTAAACTTCTGAAATCAGTCTTCATAAATACCGAAGGCTGCAAATCCCACCGTAATCCGATCGGGACCGTATACCCTCCGGTACAATACAAGTGAGGTGTAAAAAAGAATCTTCCAGTCAACCCGACAGTCATTTCAGGCTTTGTCAAATGCGCGACAGCGACTCCGGCATAACCTTGCTTTCCTGTAAAAAAAATTCCTCCTCCCAGGTCGAACATCATCTTCGAAACGTTTACATCGGTTCCGTTCAAAGCCTCGTCATCCCCGGACGGCGTATGGTCTTCATCATCGGGGATATAATATTTTCCCTCGATCTTCGCATTGATTAAACCAAATTTTAAACCTACACTCAATACTCCCGGACGTAAAGCCCACTTATATGAATAATTCAGCATCAGATGCAAATTCGTCTGCATACCGAGCTTGTCACTCATCATGTTCAATCCGATCCCTCCATCGCTTCTTTTTATTCTGAAGGGACCGTCAACATTCAAAGCATATGTCTCCGGAGCACCATCCATAGCCAGCCATTGATTCCGGTAAATCCCGGAGATCACCCATCTGTTCTGTAATCCCGCAAAAGCCGGATTAATCGTCATATGGTTGAACATATTCTGACTAAACTGAGGATCCTGCTGCGCATTGACAATCAAACCAATCATCAAGAAAGCAACACATAACACACATACTCTCATCACACACTCGAGCCTATGCTTAGAATTTTGTGGTAAAAATAACCATTTTTTGCAAAAGGTTACCAAAATTTAAAACAAAAAAAGATAAAAAATCACATACACACTTTGATTTCCTCTATTCTTGCATTTTTAACACTCAATATTTTAAATGTTAAATCATTTACAACAATAGTTTCCCCTTCCTGAGGAATACTTTGATTGAAATACAACACCAAACCGGCAAGCGTCTCATACTCTTCACGCTCTTCCAGATCCAGGTGATATTTTTCATTCAAGTAATCCACCTCCAAACGTCCTGAAAAAATATATTCTTGTTCGGAAATCATCACTTCTTTCAGATTGAGGTGGTCATGTTCATCTTCAATCTCTCCGAAAATTTCCTCCATAATATCTTCGATAGTAACGATCCCGGCTGTAATACCGAATTCATCGACGACAACGGCAACACTTTTCTGGTCCCGGATAAACAAATTCAACAGCCGTTGTGCAGACATCGTCTCAGGTACGATCAATACCCGGCTCAACGCTTTGGCAATCGTCGGAGGATCTTTGAAAAGAGTCGATATATGAACATAACCGATAATATCGTCGATACTTTCTTTATAAATCAAAATCCGGGACAATCCGGTATCGATAAAGAGTTGGGTCAACTCTTCGATCGAACTGTCGATAGACAAGGCTACGACATCAGGGCGGGGAACGATACACTCCCTCAGCTTCACTTCGGAAAAATCGAGTGCATTCCGAAAAAGTTTGATCTCGTGCATTTCCTCCTCCTGCCGAGCATTGACTTCTCCTTCCTCGATCAGGTTATTCAAATCTACTTTTCCAAAAGCCCGGTTGGGTTCTTTATGCCCTAATTTCCGTCCGGTAAAAATCCGCAGCAACCATCCTCCTAACCACACCGAAAAATAAGACAACGGAAAAAACAACAGATAAAACAAAAAAACAGGAACAGAAAATAACTTCAAAAACAGATTAGACCGTAAGCGGAATACGGTCTTCGGCAAAAATTCAGCAAAAACCAAAATGATCAGAGTCGAAACGAGGGTCTCGACAAACAGTTCGACCCCGATCGATAAATGTAAAAATTCGAACTGTTTGACCAGCAGATCGGACATAAAAATACCGTAGATCACCATGACGACATTATTACCTACCAATAAAGTCGTAATATACATCCCGGAATGCGAAATGAACAGATCGATGAGAGCCTGAGTGACTCCTTTTTTAGACTTATCGATCTCGATCCGTAATTTATTAGAAGTCAGGAAAGCGATCTCCATTCCCGAAAAGAATGCAGATAACAGAAGACAAATCAATATCACCGAAAGGGTTGCTGTCATTGCTTACGTTGTTGCTTTTCAACTTCGATACTACCTGAAATATTCTCAAACACCGGATGATTCAGATTCTGATCGGAATGGAAGCCGTTATTACCTTCGATAATTTGTCCGTCGGCACTCAACTTGACATAACGGTCGGAATAGATCAATTCTTTTTTCATATCCCAATAGAGTAATTCGGTTTCGAGCTTTTTCCCCTCTGCATTGATTATCACCACTTCATTACGCGCCTCCCAAAGCATTTCATCTTCCAGCTTTTTGGCATATTTCGCTTTAATCGAACCGATCATCTTTCCTGCAGGATCATAAGAAAGTACATGGATCCCTTTCGGAAACTCTTCATATTTTTCTTTTTCCCTATTTACTTTTATGTATTCCGGGGCCAATACCCTGTATTTGATCCGGGCAGAATCGGAATAGACCAATTCCAGGTTTTCACCGGTCATATCGGGACGTTTCTCCCGCTCAGCCAATGCATTGACTTCTTTGATATCATTTTTACATGCTAAAAGCATTATTGCTCCCAGAAGAACAATAATGCTTTTCATATAAAGTATACGTGAAGAAACACTCATTAATATACGACTTACTATTTTCTGAAACGTGCTTTGGTCGATTCGTTGATCCAACTACCGATTTTAACGGTTGCTCCATCGGTAACACTACGGAAGAAAGCCTCGTCTTTACTCGGGAAATGTTGGGAATAAATTCCGATCAATTTATCCGCTTCTTCTGTCATAGCAGGATCCACTTGTTTTGCTTTTTGGAATTTATCGACAGCAGCCCAGAATACGGATGCGTGGTCAAAATCGTCTTCTCCGTAATTGGAGGCCGAATTGGCATAGGCTTTTCCGATCAGCATCAATGCGGTTCCGTTGTTCGGATTAAGTTTCAGCACTTCCAGCGCATTAGTCTTAGTCGCCTGATATTGCTTTTTAGCCAATTGCAACTGAGCCATTTTCAGGTAATATTCAGCTTTAGCCTCGTTATCTTCGGATTTCGCGATCGCTTCTTTCAGATAACCTTCGGTTTTATCGAATTCCTGACGTTTCAGGAACATGATAGCCAAGCTATAAGCCGCATCAGCAGTCGGATCCAATTGGTACAATTGCTCAGCTACAGTTGCATATAAAGGCAAATCGACACATTCGCTCCGCCGTAACAGAGAAGCCACCTCTTTCAAGTTAGCGACATCTTCCTTATTGGCTTCGTATTTTGCAGAAAGCAAGTTATTCAAGGTTTCACAATCTGCTACACCGGCATTGAAAAACATAGCATCCACATTCCCCTTCATCGTTTTGAACGCTTCAACCGTTTTGGGTTGTTTGGCATTTTTGATTCCATCATCGATAAAACCGGAAACTTTCATATAAAGAGCGATGTATTCATCTTTCGACAGTTCTCCTTTTTTCAGCAGATCCCCGGCTCCGAAAAACATGGTTTGCACCGTGATCGGGTGAGTTTTATTACCTTCGAGCTCGAATGATTTAGCCAAATAAGAAAAAGCTGTTTTTTTAGTATCATCCCCTCCGAAACGATATAAAGTAGCCCCTTTCTTTCCCAAAATATAACCTTCTCCATACCTTTGATGATCCCCAAAATATTTCGCCCATTGATCATACAACATCATCAAGGTATCCACATAAGTCTTATCTTTTGTCTGCTGATAGATATTGATCAACAGATCTTCCCCTTTGGTATAAGTAAGCATCTGAAACTTGGGAGCGTTATTAAAAACATACCGCCAGGCAGGCAAAGCTTCCTTATAATTTTTTTGTTTAAGAAATTCTGAATAAATAGAAGCATTCTCCAACGTTTTCACACTATCCAGTCCGTATTTGGAGTCGAGTGTCTGCGCACTGACTGCCCCTCCCATAAGACAAATACCGAATGCTAAAGCCACAATCTTTTTCATGATCTTATCTTTTTTAACCGATGTATTTAATGTTTTGTTAGTTACTTATCTAAGCTTACTCTGCAAAAATATCACTATTTTTCTTTTAATATACAGGGAACACCTGTATTTTAGCTAATAGTTCGACTTTTTAACATATTTCAAGATCTCATTCAATCCTACAAAACTAAGATATTTACAAAATAAAATATCCGGAGTCAGATGTCTTTCCAAAAAATGTGCATTTCCCCCCGTAATCAACACATGTCCTTCCGGGTATTGTCCGAGAAAGCATTCTATATACTGTTGTACCTCAAAAAGCATACCAGACATCACGCCATTCCGGATAGCTTCTTCTGTCGACTGTCCTATTCCTCCATAGGTTTCTGTCGGTGTCACCAAAGGCAGGCGGGCTGTAAACCGGTGCAGTCCGTTGAAACGCATTTCCAATCCGGGAGAAATATTTCCTCCCAGAAACACGCCCTCGGCCGAGACATAATTATAAGTGATACAGGTACCCGAATCGATCACCAAGAGGGAAGCCCCCGGGTAATAACTCTTTGCTCCGACACAAATAGCGATCCGGTCGAATCCCAAGGTCTCGGGAGTAGCATATCCGATTTTCAACGGCACCTCCAAAGCAGGCGAAGCTTCCAGCCAGTAATCGGCTTGCTCTTTTATAGCCAGCTGCATTTCGGAATCGATATGACCACTTCCGGTAAGAAATATCCAAACCTTTTCCCCTTTTTCTTTCCATACCCGAATGTCTTCAAGAATCGAATCCAACCGATAGTTTACCCCGATCAGCCGGTCTTCCTGAAAAAAAGCATATTTACTACGGGTATTCCCGATATCGATTACCAAATTCATTGCCTAAAATTCAAATCTCTGATCTATCATCTGTTACCTGCCTCTGTTTTCTCCCACATCTCCCGCACATAACGCGACATTTTCATAATATTCGTAATTTCTGTAAACACGAGCGATAATTTATTATTTTTTTCACTGAACCGGCAAGGCAAAATTTGCAGCTGCACAAACCTCAGTATAGCGGCAAACAAGGCCGACTGATAAAAAGGAGAAGTCTGTTCGCCGACAAAATACATGATCATTTTCCCATTCTTCACCAATAATCTCTCGATCCCTAAATCCATACACCGGCGTCTCATCCTCACAATTTCCATCAATCCGGTCACCTGTGCCGGAATTTCGCCAAAACGGTCTTTCAGCTCTTGCCCGAATTTCTCCAGGCCAGCCTCATCCGGAATATTGTCCAACTCCCGATACAGCCGAATTCTCTCGCTGATATTCTCCACATAGGTATCCGGAATCAATACTTCGAAATCGGATTCGATCACACAATCGGCAACGTAAGCCTGCTTTTGTTCGGTCGGAGGCGTTTCCATTCCAGGGAACTCTTCTTCGCGTAATTCCAGCAGAGCTTCATTCAATATACGCTGATAGGTTTCGTAACCGATTTCAGCAATAAATCCCGACTGTTCCGCTCCCAGGATATTCCCGGCCCCGCGGATATCAAGGTCCTGCATCGCTATATTAAAACCACTTCCTAAACCGCTGAAATCTTCGATCGCTTTCAGCCGGCGCCTGGCATCCGAATTAACCGTATCCAAAGGAGGGGTCAATAAATAACAAAAAGCCTTTTTATTCGAACGTCCCACCCGGCCTCTCAGCTGGTGCAGATCACTAAGCCCATAATTCTGGGCCTGGTTGATGATCATCGTATTGGCATTCGGAATATCCAGCCCCGACTCGATAATAGTCGTAGCGATCAAAACATCGTAATCGCCCCGGACAAAATCATGCATCACTTTTTCAAGTTCTTCGCCTTCCATTTGTCCATGTGCAACACAGGTTTTCACCTGCGGGACAATCCGTTGCAGCATGCCCTGAATATCCCGGATGGTTTCGACCCGGTTGTGGATAAAAAACACCTGACCGTTACGGGCCATTTCATAAAGAATCACCTCTTTGATCAGCTGCTCATCGAAACGGTGCAATTCCGTTACAATGGGATAACGGTTGGGCGGCGGAGTACGGATAATCGACATATCGCGGGCTCCCATCAATGAAAATTGTAAAGTACGCGGGATCGGAGTCGCCGTCATAGTCAAGGTATCTACATTCAATTTCAGGGTCTTCAGTTTTTCCTTTACCCCGACTCCGAATTTTTGTTCCTCATCGACGATCAACAATCCCAGATCTTTAAATACGACATCTTTGCTGGTCAGCCGATGGGTACCGATTATGATATCTACTTTGCCTTCCTTCAGATCGTTCAGGATTTTCTTAATTTCTCCGGGTTTCTTCATCCGGCTGATATATTCCACCCGACAGGGCATGCCTTCCAGCCGCCTGGAAAAAGTATGGTAATGCTGATAAGCCAAAACAGTCGTCGGCACCAGGACAGCCACCTGTTTGCTATCGGCTACCGCCTTAAAAGCGGCCCGGATTGCAACTTCAGTCTTCCCAAATCCCACATCTCCACAGATCAGGCGGTCCATTACCTGAGGTTTTTCCATATCGGCTTTTACCGCTTCGATCGCTTTTATCTGATCGGGAGTCTCGTCATACATAAACGACACTTCCATTTCTTCCTGCAAATAACTATCTTTAGAAAAAGCAAAAGCAGCCTCTTTCTTGCGGCGGGCATAGAGGGCGATCAACTCCCTTGCAATATCTTTTACCCGGGACTTAGTCTTCTGTTTAAGTTTATTCCAGGCATCTCCTCCTAATTTGTTCACGACAGGAGGAACACCGTCTTTCCCCTTATATTTGGATATTTTATGCAGGGAATGCAATCCGACATACAATTCCGAATTATTCTTATATACCAGCCGGATCGCTTCCTGTTCGTTGCCATCGTTGTTGATTTTGACCAGTCCGCCGAATCGTCCGATCCCATGGTCGATATGCACGACATAATCCCCCGGATGCAAATTTTGCAATTCCCCCAGGGTGATCGATTCCCTCCCCTGCCGGATGCGGGTAGTCTGCAGGCGGTATTTATGATAACGATCGAAAATCTGATGTTCCGTATAAACACAAATCTTTTCATTCGAATCCGAAAATCCTTCATGTATTACGCCTTCCAGCCAGGTAAAACCGATTTCGTATCCTTTATCTTTAAAAATATCCCGGATACGCTGGATTTGCATTTCATTGTTCGAACAGATATACAACCGGTAATCGTTGGCTTGGCGGGATTGCAAAGTCTCTGCCAGCAAATCGAAATGCTTGTTGGTCGGAGGCTGAGGTTCACAGGCTACGTCTATCGTTTCTCCCCGGAAATACATATCCGGTCCCCATTCCACCACATGGCAATCTTCGAGATAATTCATCAGTCCTTCGGCAGAAGTGACGAGCTCTTCCCCGGCTTCGGCATATAAAGCTTTCACTTTATCGTGAAGGAACATCCCATTTTTGATCCACCAGACCGGTTTAACAGAGAAATAGGAACTCAAGTCCGTATGTTTAAATCCTCCGGCCTCTGTTTTGCCACTGAGATCAGGAACGATCGATACTTTCCCGGTCTTTTTATCGGACAACTGGGTCTCGATATCAAAGAAACGAATCGATTCGACCTCATCTCCGAAAAAATCTATCCGGACCGGCTGTTCTTCTGCAAAAGAATACACATCCACAATACTCCCCCGGATCGAAAACTGTCCCGGTTCATAGACAAAATCATTCCGTTCGAACCCGTATTCTACCAAAAGATTTTCGACAAAAGAAATCGATAAGGCATCTCCCTGATTCACCACCATCGACATGCGGGCAAGCACTTCCCGGTCGACGACCTTTTCAGCCAATGCTTCCGGATAAGTAATCAAAGTATCGACTTCGCCATTCCGGATATTATTCAGCACTTCGGTACGCACCAGGACCGAATCGTTATCTTTCTCTTCCTCTTTAATCATCCTGCGATAAGAAGAAGGCAAAAAGGCGATTTGTTTTTCATCGGCCAAAGCCAATATATCATTATAAAAATAGGCAGCTTCTTCCCGGTCGTTCAGCACAACGACCCGCAACCCCGGCCGGGTGATACGCATGGCTCCGACAATCAGGGAAGTCACCGAACCGGCATTGTTGACAAGTCTGTATTTCCGGTCACTACGGGTAGTTAACAGCTCCGTTAACTTTTTCACCGCCCGGGCAGAGAGATATTTTTGCAGTAAATCCTTTGTGTTCAATTTTCTTCTAATTGATTTCGACAAAGGTAAAAATAATGTAGCAAAACTTACACAGCAAAAAAATAAAAAGTCAGATTCCCTTAGAAAACAGGATACATCCATACTGTATACAACAAACCTATTGCGGAACAGAATGCGTGATACAGTTACTTCCCATATTACAAATAGGGACAAAAAATACTTGATTTCAATATTTGAAATAATTGAGAATATTTTTTGTTTTTCTTAAAATCAATATATTTTTGTTATGACAAACAATATTAAACTAAAAAAGAAAAAATAGATGGTTGAAAGACTTTATACCCAACGACTCGTCTTGCTACTTTCTAATATTAATAACAGCTACATTATTAAGCCAAATCATAAGTTTTATTAGTTTTGATCGCTCTAATAATTTTTTACAACAAATGCTTGGCTACAATGTAGAAGCATTGGCACAAGATGAAGGATACAACAAAGGAGATAAACTAAAATCAGTAAGCTGTACATGTCCCAATAACAAATCAGGATTTTCCTTGAAATGCCGTGCCGATGGTAATTTAGAACAGTGTACTCCTACCCGACAAGGCTCAAATGCTTGTTATAAAGTCAAATTTAGCACCAAGCCATTGGATTTGATTTGCGAAGGATCAGGAATTAAACGGGATGCCAATTGCTCTGCAAGAATTACCTTTTTTTGCCGACTCTTTTGAAATACTAAATGATTCGATACTTATTTTTAATGGAGCAGCATTTGAAGACCAAATCATACTTTGGGATTATCGCAATAAAAAACGGATTAACTCACACTTAAAATATGACCCTCATTACAACTGCCGGCCTCTAAAACCATTTACCAAATGCAATAATGAAATATTATGGCAGCGAGAATTTGAACAAATGCTATACAGAGTTACAGAGCAAGAATTAATCCCAGCCCGATACATTGATTTTCAAGAGTTCGCGTATAATGGCAAATTAGAAAAAACACCTCAAGGTATATACTTTCTACAACCGGATATAGCACACATGAATCGTTATTACGAAAATGACAAGTATATCCATTTTATTTTTGAATGTGAAGCTTTAGATGATATGCCGTTTTTGGTCTATTATTTTAAAAAGTCAGGGAAAAAAATCATTTTAAACAATAATCATTATAAAGACGACCTAACCTTTTATCACATAACCCCACCGGCCATCAATGCATTTACAACCGCCGGAGATCCTGTTTCTGTTTTATATACATCATTTTAACATAAGGAGGCTAATAAGGCAAAAATCCAGACAGGCATTCCTTAAAAAGTATATTTGTCGAGATACTGTTTCCTGACAGTATCTCGCTGATTTTTATCATTGCTGTCCGGTAAAACTAAAACGAAACCATCAACCGCATCTGCAATTCATGGAAATTCTTATCCATCGGATAATACACATTACTCAAACGGCTGTATTTGTATTCCCCCATCACCTTGATATACTGATTCAGTGTATAGTTCAAACCGACGGTAGCCGCCTGCATTTTACCCCCTCCGATACTCGTCGAGACAGGAGGATAATCCGAAACGACTCCGCCCGGGTAGAAAACATGCTTTCCGATCAGGAAAAAATCTCCTTTATTGATATCGTTGAGATTGACAATGCTATAACGGGCGACGATTTCCAGCGAATTCTTTTCATTCATACCGTCCAGTAAACCGTATTCGTCGTTGTAGGTATAACGGTTGCCCATGATCAGATAGCCGGCTTCTACATAACCACCGTCGAATTTGGTACTGCGGATCGGGTTACCGGCTTTCCAGGCATCCAGCGTCGTCCAACTCCATACTCCTCCCAGTTGATTGGTGAATAATTCAAAATCGGGCCGGTCTTTGTACAAACGTTTATACAGATATTCCCCGCGGACGAAAAAACGGTCGGTCTTAAACAAGAGTTCCGGATTCAGATTGAGAATATTCTTAGCCCAGGCGACATCGGCATTCAGAAATTTTGTAGTCGCATCCACATAAGTTTCCATGGCCGACTCTATAGTTACTTCAGTTTTAAAAGCATCGTCATCGACTACCCGTCCGGTATTTATCCGGGAGTAACGCAATCCCAATCCGACATGCAGCGTCATATAATCGTCGTTGATCACCTTATACAACCAACGACCGCTCAGACTAAACCCCTGAAATCCGCTGATCTGATCATTGTATTTATTTTCGGCAAAAATACCCTGATCGGCCAACACCTTCTGATTGAAAAACTTATAAGTAATCCCCAGACTTCGGCCAGGCGCCAAAGCATTGACGACTGCCGGACGGGAAATAAAATGATAGTTATAAAGACTCGTATTGTAAGCCATCGTAGAAGGCTCGCAAAAATAACCGGCTTTCACACTCTGTACCCCCCGGTAATTCTCTTTAAAGTTGTATTGTCCGAAAATATTCTTCTGTTTGAAAGAACCTTTAGAAAAATCGAAATCGGCATAAAAATAGAATTGTTTGTATTTCAATGAAGTACGGATACGTGCATCGGTAATAGCAGCCCCCGATTTCATCGGCGTATATTCGGAATGATAATAAGCTACATCGGTAAACAAACGGCCTCCGGCAGTAAATCTGAGTCCATTGTTCCGATTGACATATTTCAACAGCGGATTGGCCACATCTTCAACCTGAGCCTGAATATTCCCGGACCATAAAAAGATCGCAACCAAAAAGGCGGGGAAAAATATTTGTTTTTTCATCTGATTCATTTTTACAAAGTTTTGAAATTCACCCTAATTAATTATTATCTAAGTATCCCAATTTTCTCAATACTTCCCTTGCATCGACCAGGGTCTGGGAAGCAGGACTCTTCCGCCATCCGTGCGTAATCATATAGTTGATACTCATATCGGAATGGTTGGTAAATAAAGCATCCAAATAGGGAGGATTGAACATTCCGTCGGCTACGCCGAAATTATATTGTCCGAAATACTTCGCCATCTGATCATAGGTATCGAAAGTATAAGGATGGTTTTTCATCTTCGCCCGATGGATCAGGTAATCCTGCCAGGGTTGATCCAATTCAGGATAATCATTAGGGGCCCCCGCGATACACGGTCCGATAAAATGTGCTTTATATTTTACGCCCAGGTTGATAAAAGAAGCATATCCCAGCGGATCGTCATAAGTGAGATCGGTAGCACCGGTCCCTTTCCACAACAGGAAACACATGGGAACTTTGCCCTGGAATACCTCGGCCACCCGGACCAAACTTTCCAAAGAGAAGGTTTGCAGGATCACTTTACCGTTGGTATTTCCTACATTAATCGTCCCGTTGTTGATATAAAAAGGCGTGTCCTCGGGTTCCGGTTTTTCGATAATATTCATATCCTGCGTATTGGCCAGTACATCATACACGATCTGTTCGAATCCTTTGGGATTCAGCCAGGGTTCTTTAAATTCGATATAGATTCCCGGGATATTCTTATTTCCGGCTTCCCATACCGGATCGATTTCATACCCGAAATCATATTTCACAATATCGGCAGTACCGCTCAGACTGGTAATCGTTTCCCCTGTTTTCCCGACAATGGAATATTGCCGGGGCATTCCCGGTTGATTGCGGTCCCGGATCAACCGATACCCTTTCGAATACATAATCAGGTCTTCCAGTGTGGAAATATATTGCTTTTCTTTAGCCAATCCGGGCAGGGCTTCTTCGAGATTCTCATTATTGAACCAACTACCGGCATCGAGCATCAGCAGTTCTTCGTAAGTATAATAAGCCGGTAAGTTAGGAACAAAATTCGCTTCATCCGCTTTTACCTTTTCTTCGGCTTCTGTCTCCGAGTATCCGATTTTCATATAATAATTCTTCCGGATTTCCCGGGGTAGTGTTTCTCCGAAAACCGTTTCGATGTTAGTGGTCCGTTTCAGGTTATCGTCATGTAGTGCCAGTACCACTCCGTCTTTCGACACCTGCATATCGCATTCCAGGTAATCCGCACCGATTTCTCTCGCCCACCGATAGGCGGATTCCGTTTCTTCGGGTGTCCAGAAAGTAGAGCCCCGATGTGCAATAACCGCATATTCGGGAACATAGTCGCGCACTTTGATCATTTCAGGTGAAAGCTCATCGACATGTACCCGGTCGACATCCACCTTCACATCATTAAATTTCTGATTTTCACATGACATCGCAGACATACCTAATCCGAATGCCAATGCTACATAAACCCATCTTTTAATCATAGTTGTGATTTTTAAATAAAGTGATTATTGTTTTGCTTGTTTCACTAGATATTGTTCTTCCTTTGCCGTGAATCCAATAAAGATGAACGCCAGGGCACAGGCCACCAATAACACGATAAAATTCCAGTTCCAGCCCAAATTCTGAACAACATATCCCAAACCGATATTAGCAAAGAGGGCGGTCCCGAAGAAATAACCGAAAAATCCGGTAAATCCGGCAGCCGTACCGGCCGCTTTTTTAGGGGCTAAATCCAAAGCATGAACCCCGATCAGCATTACCGGGCCGTAGATCAGAAAACCGATGGCGATCAGACAGATACTGTCCATCAGCGGAGTTTTACTAAATTCCCAATAGACAAAAACAAAAATGGCGACGGCGACCATATAAATCATGGTCGTAATAGCACGTCTCCCCTTGAAGACTTTATCACTCAACCAACCACAGAAAATCGTCCCGGGGATAGCGGCAAATTCATAAGAAAAGTAAGCCCAACCGATCTCTTTGATATCGTAGCCTTTCACCTCTTTCAGATAAGTAGGTGCCCAATCGAGCACTCCATAGCGGACGAGATAGATAAAAGCGTTAGCGATAGCGATATACCACAATATTTTATTACTCAATACATATTTAAAGAAAATTTCTTTGGCCGTCAGTTCCACTTCCGACTGGGCACTATAGTTGGGTGGATAGTCGTTTCGGTATTGTTCGATAGGTGGCAGACCACAAGACTGAGGGGTATCGCGGATCAGCAGATAAGCGATCACCACAATAACCAAAGCGACAATAGCAGGAAACCAGAAGGTACCGGCCTGCCAGGAACCGAACCAGGCCATCCCCACGGCAGCCATCGGTCCGATCAAAGCCCCACCGACATTATGGGCCACATTCCAGATCGACATTTTCGTCCCCCGTTCATGCTGCGAAAACCAGTGTGTCATCACCCGTCCGCTAGGAGGCCAACCCATACCCTGAAACCAACCGATTAAAAACTGCAGGATAAACATCGACACGACAGACGACAATCCGGCCCGGGTACCCAGAATTAAAGTCGTCAAAGCAGACAAAGTCAATCCCAAGGGTAAAAACTTACGGGCACTACTACGGTCAGAGACTCCACCCATTAAAAATTTAGAAAGTCCGTAAGCAATGGCATTCGCTGATATAGCAACTCCTAAAAGTCCCTTATCGAACCCCATTTCCACCAAGTAAGGCATCGCCAGCGCAAAGTTCTTACGAACTAAATAATAACCAGCGTATCCGATAAAAATACCGATAAAAACCTGTACCCGTAAACGTTTGTATGTCGGGTCGATCTGTTCTTTCGGCAATAAGGGCCTATGAGGCTCCGGTCTTAAAAAACTCCACATATTTGTTTATTTTAATATAAAAAATTACCCATCTCCGTCTTTATGGATAAATTTTACGTTATTTAAACTTTTAATGTTTCGTTTTTTACGTAATAAAGAGAAGGAGGTTAAAGCGAAGAAGATTCAGATCGGTCACTGTTTCAATGACAAATGAACGAATGTTTCTGTCATACACCACCGGTCGGGTATTCGGAGAGCCTATGCGGTCCCTCGTTCCTGTTCCAAGGATCTTCCGGTACAAAACCCGATATCCACTGTTTGCACTACTTGGCAAAAAAAGAATCAATTACAGCACATCTTTGTTATTTTAGATGCCAATATGTCAATTATGAATTTTTTAGGAGACTCAGATTAAAACAGCTGCTCCTGCATAAATTAAAGAACGAGGTCTCTACAGACCTCGTTCATCTCATTTGAAAGTAATTGTTTTCAGATCATTCAGGATCTATCCCTACAATTATTTAATTTTCTCATAGATATAAAGTTCATGAATTTCACCGGTATACCCTTCTTCAGCGAACGGACCCTGTGACATACCGAGAACGATCAGTGTACCACGGTTGTTCAATACAACGAGGTCGTCGTTTACCGGGTCAATAGAGAGTCCTTCAATTTCACCTGTACGGCGGAAATCACTCATTTCGCGGAATAATTCAACTCTTCCGGCTTTTGCACCACCTGCAATTTTACCTTTACGCATAACAGGTTTTCCCTTTTTATCGAGTTTTACGCTGAACGGAGTTTCTTTCACCACTTCAGTTCCGTCTTGTAAACCGGTAAAGTGTACTTCAGAGATGTCAGCCACATAGATATTATCAGGAATATTGTACAAAGATTCGCCATCATCAGAGGTGAACAGCATTTTTCCATCAGCGATGAAAATACCTTGACACCAGTACGGAGTAGGACGGCATTGCATTTTGGTATAGTACTGTCCGGTTTCCAGGCTATAGCAATATACGTAACGGCTATCTACCCAGTCAGACATCCAAACCATATTTTTCTCCCGATCAACAGCAAGACCTGAAACCTCTACTTGTCCTGATTCAGGAGACCAAGGCAGATCGCGTTTCCATTTCAAAGTCTCTGCATCGTAAATCGATACGGCGATATTATAACCACGTCCGTATTCGAATTTTTCAATACCGCAGTAAATTTCTCCATTGTAGATATCGATATCACCGAAGTGGTTGGCAATTTCGGGATTTTGGAACGGCTGATCGTTCTTCATCACCAGATTTCCCTGTTTGTCGTATTTGTACAGTACTTTGGTGTCGGAAACATAGTAGTAATTGCTATCGATAGCAATTCCCTGACGTCCGGCAACCGGAATCACTTTTTTCAACCGGTATTCTGAACCGAGATGTTGTGCATTTACTGACATGCCTACAAAAAGCAGTGCCATTGCAAAAAATAATTTATTCATAATAAAGGAATTTAGGATATTAATAAAGGTAAATCAAATCTTAGAATTTAGCCAAAAGCATGATTTGCAAACTATTTCCGTTTCCTGTCCGCGTACCTGCATCTTTCACTTTATCGGTATAGATAGAGTGGATATAGTTAACCTGGAATTTCAGGTTCTTGATCAATTCGTAAGTACAACCCACCAGGTAAGCATCTCTGTTGTTGGCAGAGGTCTTGTTGGTTTTATCGCGGTACATATCGTAACGTACTACCGGCAGGAATTTTCCGAAGCGATAAGCGGCCAAAGCATAAAAACCGTCTTCTTCTACATTAGCTTCGCTACTTTTGATATGGCCGTATTCAGCACGCAGATCGAGACCGTTCGGGTCGAAATACCAGGCACCGGCAATCACCCGATTCATCGGAAGATATTTTTTAACATCGTCTCCGACTTTACCCTGGTATTCACCGTAGTTGTACGATCCCATAATACTCAACTGTTTTACAGGACGGAAAGTCAGACGACCGACGAAATCTTTACATCTGTTGTCATCGTTCAAAGTAGGCAAATAACCGTTGGTCAAAGATAAATTATAGCTCAAATAGCTGAATCCTTTTTCCTGATTCTGCAACAGATCACCGTAAGCCATCACACCGAGATCACGTCCATAGTCGATCAGATCGGCAGAAGAAATCGCATTCCGGCATACCATACGATAACAGATATTAGAGAAATCTACAGTCTCCAAAGTAGCCGGAGAAATATCGTAGTTCTCGAAACCCAGCGGCAGATAATATTGTCCTGCCCGGAAGTTGATAGCTTGGTTAATGTGAGCACTGACAAAAGCGTCCATCACAGTAATGACTTTCTTTTTGTAAGCCCCGCCATCGGTAGAACCGGAAAAACATTCGAACTGAGCCCGGAAGTCAAACGTATTGGAGATCTTTTTGTCAAGAAGTACCCGCATACGCTTCAATTGGAAAGAAGATCTGTTATCCCCGTTCTTATCTCCATAATTATAACCGGTCTGAATATAACCGGATACTTTCGGTAACTTAGAAAGAATTTTGTTCAATAATTCTTCTTCATTGGCTGACACCGGTTCGCTTTTAGCAGCAGCTTCCCCGTCTTCAGTTTTTGCCCATGCTGATGTACCTACAAATAAAGCACAGCACAACATTACCACGTTTAATAGAAAATTTTTTTTCATAGTAACATCAAATAAATTATACGTAAAATCAATTATATAATTCTATTCCTGAATTATTCTTTCGGATTAGATACATTTTCGCGGATTCCCCATTCTTCTGTATGGAAACGCAGACCGGGTTCCCTGACATCATGACATTTCACGATCAAAGCCCCTTCTTTTTCCCAATAGCCTTTTACCGTATAACCGTTCATCGGCCCGTCTTCTTTCCCACGCACTGTTTTATCGTCCGGATTCACCACAATCTTCAATCCACAAGACTGATTGAGCATATCCATATCTCCCCGGCTATTCCCTCCGACAACCAAAGGACGGGTTTTAATAAAGGTCGGGATCACATTTGCTTTACCGTCATCCTGCGGAATCGGTAAGATGATATCATCTGTCAATTTACCGTCGACAACCACCGATTTTACCCCCAGGATATTTACCTCCGGGATACCGAGTTCTTCGGCCAGAAATTTCTGATATAAAAATTCCGGAGAAGCGGTCAAAATCCAAACCTCGAATCCATATTCCTTGAGATTGGCAATCAGTTGTTTCATTTCCGGATAGAACTTGTTCCGGTAAGAAGTCTGGTAACATGCATATCCCATTTCGAGAATTTCTTCGGGCGTCAGTCCTGCCAAAAAATGCACCCGATCCTCGACATAAGGTTTCCCCACATTATTTCCATCTTTTACCATCCGGTTCAGGATCGCCATTTTCTCTTTCGAAAACTTATCCGTTTTTCCTTTAAAATGTTCGTCGGCATATTGATATAAAGCTTCATCCGCCAAATAATGAGGTACCTGTCCCATAACCGTACCGTCACCATCGAAAACCGCCACTTTCCGAATCTTCATCGTAATGGTCGAATTCAGGAAATCTTCCAGCCGATCATTGACTTCTTTTGACCATCCTTTGATCTGCCGATAGGTTTGTGCAGAGACACAGGGGGTGATCAGTAGCATCATCACCAGGATGATACTACTCGTTAAATTCTTCTTAATCATGGATTTAATTAGTTTTTGTTTTTAACCAGATATTGTTCTTCTTTATAAGTAAATGCAATAAACAGGAAGGCTAAAGCACAAGCACCCAACAAAACGATAAAGTTCCAATTCCATCCCAAATGCTGCACGATATAACCTAAACCGATATTAGCGAACAGGGCCGTTCCAAAGAAATAGCCGAAGAACCCGGTAAATCCGGCAGCCGTACCGGCAGCCTTTTTAGGAGCCAGATCCAAAGCGTGTACCCCGATCAACATCACCGGTCCGTAAATCAAGAAACCGATAGCAATCAGACAAATACTATCCATCAGCGGAGTAGCACTGAACTGCCAGTAAACAAAGATCGAAACAGCGATCAAAACCATATAGATCATGGTCGTTAAAGCACGGCGTCCCTTGAACAATTTGTCACTCAACCATCCACATACGATCGTACCGGGAATAGCAGCAAATTCATAAGCAAAATAAGCCCAACCGATTTCTGTAATATCATATCCCTTCACCTCTTTCAGATAGGTGGGGGCCCAATCCAATACACCGTAACGGATCAGATAAATAAAAGCATTGGCCAGCGCGATAAACCACAAAGTCTTATTATTCAAAACATATTTGAAAAAGATCTCTTTAGCCGTCAGTTCAACCTCCGATTTAGCACTGTAATTTTTAGGGTAATCATTCCGATACTCTTCGATAGGAGGTAAACCACAAGATTGCGGAGTATCCCGGATCAACGAATAAGCGATAACCACAATAATCAAAGCCACCACCGCCGGGAACCAGAATGTACCGGCTTGCCAGGAACCGAACCATACCAAACCACCGGCAGCCATCGGACCGATCAAAGCACCACCTACATTGTGAGCACAATTCCAGATAGACATTTTCGTTCCTCTTTCGTTTTGTGAAAACCAATGCGTCATAACACGGCCACACGGAGGCCATCCCATCCCCTGAAACCAACCGATCAGAAATTGCAAAATAAACATAGAGACGATGGAAGAAACTCCCACTTTCGTACCTAATAAAAGAGTAGCTAAAGCCGACAATGTCAACCCCAAGGGCAAGAATTTACGGGCACTACTACGGTCTGAAACCCCACCCATAATAAACTTAGACAATCCATAGGCAATAGCATTAGCTGAAATAGCAACCCCGAGAAGCCCTTTATCGAATCCCATATCCACCAGATAAGGCATAGCAAGAGAAAAATTCTTCCGAACTAAATAGTAGCCTGCATATCCAATAAAGATACCGATGAATACTTGCCAACGCAGACGCTTATACGTCGGATCAATCTTTTCTTTTGACAACAAGGGCCGATGAGGCTCTGGTTTTAAAAAACTCCACATAGCTATTAGTTTAAGATTCAAATTGTTTCTAAGAAAAACCTATCACTTTCGTTATTACAACGTTTTCGGCGCACATTATTTTGAAATGAAATAAAACATCTTCATTTCGAAACAAAAGTAGATAAAAACTCCATATATCCAAAAAAAATTATGAAAATTTTTGGTGAATTTATTTAAAAATATCCGGTGCGAATATTTCGCTTCGAAAAACACCCTTTCGAACTCAAAGTTCATCACGCACAAGATGTTTTATAACAAACAAATCCCCGATTTTTGAACACACTCCATGGTTTTCAAACCTAACCGACCGGGAAACAAGCCTCCGGCCGGTCAACTCCCAGAAAACTATTTCTTTCAATCCTGTAACATTTCCGCCAAGACCGAGATTGGATGTTTACAACATTTAGAAGTAGACATTTCGATCTGCCATTTACAAGTTTCACAATCAGTTACGACATAATCCACACCGGATTCCTCGATCTGTTTAAACAAGGAATTACCGATATCCTGCGAAGTCTTGTAATTTTCCTTTTTGAAACCGTAAGTCCCGGCAATTCCGCAACATTGCGAATCGAGCAATACCAGTTCCACATTCGGAATCGACTTCAATAATTCGATCGAATAATAAGCCCACCCCAGCTTTTCCATATGACAAGGAGTATGATAAGCCACCCGTAGTTTCTTATCTTTTCTGAACTCCAATTGTCCGGTTTCCTGACTCAGCAAGCGGTAAATATAGCGGGTAGCCAGCTCTACCTGCTCTCTCACATCTTCATTCTTCACGCCCAACAAATGCGGATATTCATCCCGAATCGTAAAAGTACAGGTAGAAGAGGTGGCAATAACAGGAATATTTTTATCCACGACCGATTTCCGAATCGAACCGATATTGATATCAGCCTGTTTCCGAGCTTGTTTGATAAAACCATTCGAAATCAGCGCCACCCCGCAACATTTTTCTTTTTCCAACAACCTCACCCCGATCCCGAGGGCATTCATAACCTTAACGAGATCTTTCCCCAACTGCGGGTAATTGTAATTCACATAACATCCATGGAAATAACTCACCTGTTTCGGAAAAGCAAGTTGTTCTTTCACTTGTTTCTTATACCAGCTTTCGAAAGTTCCGAAAGCATATTTCGGGAAAGTACGGCGATGATCGATTTTCAACACTCCATCCAAAATCGCTTTTACCGGTTTCAATCCCAGCGTTGCATTCACAACCGGCGCCACAGGAGTGGAGAGAGTCCCGACCAAATCGGTATTCGCCAGAATAAAATCCCGTACTCCCGGTTTCTTTTTACTGAATTTAATCCTTGCCGCCTGGATGATATCTCCGATCTTCACATTAGAAGGACAGGCCACTTCACACCGCTTGCAATTGATACAATATTTCAAGGTCTCGTCATAAAAACCGAACTTCTTCAGACGCAGGCGTTCTCCGTCAGGACCTGCCTGTTTAGGACCGGGATAATCCGGATTGACAGCCGCTACCGGACAATAAACCGTACAAACCGTACATTTGATGCACTGTTCGAAATTATTGTCACTAATATTATGTTGTTGAAGATTCATAACCTCTTTTATTTACTTAAAATTTGTTCAGCTACATACAAAGCACTCAAAACAGAAACCCCACCACCACATCCTTCTTTAATCGGATTAAATCCCTCCAGAACAGCTCCCGCCACATACAAATTTTCCAATACCTGCCCGTGCACCATCCCCCGGAAATCAGTTCCCGTCTTCACACCGAAACCTTCATACGGTTGCCGGTCGAATGCATTCCGGCCATACCACTGATTCCGATCTTCCGGATAAGTGACATCCAAATCAAAAACAGGTTCATACACCCGTTCGGAAGTAGCGATCAATCCCTGACTGAAATAACTGCCACTAGCCAGGATGATATGCTTTCCGACAAAAGGAATCTCTCCGTGATTATAAGAAAAGAGCCGGCTAATCCGATTCCCTTCCTGTTCTGCCCGCAAAACGGTATCCCCTAGCATATATACACCTCCGGCTTGCTGGAAACATTTGCGTAATTGCTGCTGTGTACGGATCCCCGGGACAGAAGGAGGCAGAGTAGGCAAGAGACAAATTTCTTTTCCAACCCTCTTTTGTAAATAATCCAAGGCTGTATCCTGATTCAAACCGAATACCGCCGGCAACACGATCGCCTCAACCTCACCGGCTTCCCTTTTCAACAAAGTGGCCAGTTCGTCCAGATTTTCCTGTTTCTCAAACATCCGGGCAATATTGACAGACCTCATCTCAGTAGGATTTTTACGCAAATATTCCAAAGCAGGGAAATTAAACGAATGAATCCTACTTTCAGTACCCATTTTCCGGAACTCATCCGCGATAAACTGAGTATAGAAATCCAAAAATCCCAGGACATTGAATATTGCTATTTTCTTCCAGGGTAAACGATCGGCAGCATCACAATCCGGATGATCTTTCAAGGTAAGCCAGGTAGGCTTCAGCGTCCCCATCGGAGTCACCCGATAATGATTCTTCAAGGCGCTTCCACTCATATGGATTCCGACTTCCTCAAAAAATCGCTCAGCCTCACCGGTCAGTCTTGAAAATACCTCCATCCCCATTTTTACATAGGGATGGGCAGGCGCCTGTTCCTGCAACTGTCCGATAGCTTTCAAAGGATGAGCCACCTCTGTCCCGTCGGGCAACACATTCAGCAAATCCAAAGAACCGGAAGAAAAATGCAGGGCACTTTGTCCTGAAGATATAATGACACAACGTTGTCCGTGTTTCGACAAACAAATACCGGCAACCAATCCTGCCAGTCCACCCCCGATTATAATCGTATCGAATTTCATATTACTCTTCTTGTTTTTGAGACATTTTCAAACCGCACACACTTTCATAAATCCAGGCTGTATACTCACTTTCCCGCAAAGTATCCCCCCAGGCGATAGGCGCCATCCCCTTCCATCTCTCATTCAAGAAAGAAGCCAGATCTTCTTTCGCCCGTTTAGTACAATATTTATGCATACTGCTCATCAATCCGGCAGCCCGGCATGCACAAAGTTCTCCCTGACAGGTACCCATTCCGACACGCGTCCTTCTTCTCAAATCCACCAGATTGTGCACTTCTAATTCATTCAAAGCATACTTTACCTCTCCGACAGAAACTTCCTCACACTCACATACCAAACTATTTTCCAGCACATCATTCCCGGAAAATCTTTCCGCCAGATCTCCATGCCGGTAAATAGAAGAATTTCGCTGAGCCAAGGGTACCGAGATAATCTTTTTCTCCACTTCTTCACGATCCTCCCTCGAACCGGGCAATTTTTCACTGGCGGTCGTACACGGGACGTTCACATTCAACTTTTTACAAATTAAATCGGTAGCCCACTCAGCCATCAGCCGGTAGGTCATCAGCTTCCCGCCGGTAATCGTAATAAATCCCTCAAGTCCATCCCGGACAGCATGATCCAGCAGCACAATTCCCCGACTCACATTCCGGCCACTCGGATCGTCGTCTGCCGCAACCAAAGGCCGTACACCCGCATAAGCCCGCAAAATACGGGTTTGTGCCAGGACCGGAGCCAATTTTTCCCCTTCGCGTAACAATAAATCCACCTCACCGGGAGTCACATACATCCGGTCGACTTCATCAAACGACACCTTACTCGAAGTGGTTCCGATCAATGAAATCGTGTCACCCGGAACCAGAATATCGGCATCCGCAGGCTTGCGGCACCGGTTCAAAACAATATTATTCACCCGATGCCCGAAAATCAGCAGGGCACCTTTAGCAGGCAGCATATTCACCGTTATTCCCGCCATCTTAGCGATGTTGTGTCCCCAGATTCCTCCGGCATTTACGACAACGTTAGCATAATAATTTTTAGTCTCTTTCGTCCTATGATCCAGGGCTTTCACTCCGACGATACGATCCTGTTCACGGATTAATTCCGTCGCCTCGTGGTAAGTGAGAATTTCAGCCCCATGATTACGGGCATCGATGATATTCGAAGTAGTCAAACGGAAAGGATCGACAGCCCCATCGGGAACCCTTACCGCCCCGATAATAGCCGGATTGGCAGATGGCTCCAGCAACAGCGCTTCTTTCGGATCGATAATATCGGCCCGGATTCCGGCACGTCGACAAGCATCGACAAATTTTGCCTGATATTGAATGTCATCCTCCGGCAAACTCAGGAACAGACCGTCGGTCTCTTCCACACAATGACTGGCAATCCGCCGAAGAATCCTGTTTTCTTTAATACATTCCTCTGCCGATTCCTGATCAGTCACTGCATAGCGGGCACCACTATGCAACAAACCGTGATTTCGTCCCGTCGCTCCCGTCGATATATCGAATCGCTCGATCAAAAGCACACGAATCCCTCTACGGGCACAGTCTCTGGCAATTCCAGCACCGGTTGCGCCACCGCCGATTACAATCACATCAAATGGCTTGGTCATATCATTTTGTTTCATTTGTGCAGAAAATTATATTTTCACCTACAAAGAAACAAACAATTCAAAACATTTCAAAAGAAAAACGAAAGTATTTTCAATCAAAACGAAAACAAATGAAACACCATATCCCAATTACTCCCCGAAACGAAAAGCCATCTACCGAATGGCCTCACGTTGAAATACCCGGAAAAACAGCCTATTGTTTCCTGATTATTTTATTACTTTTGTATAAGTTCTAAAAACAAGACCATGCAGATATTACTCGCTTGTGCCAAAAACATGACGACAAGGCCTGAGCTTTCACCGTCAATCCTGACAAAGCCGAAGTTTCTGGAAGAAGCCGAACGCCATGCACTCCAATTAGCGGCCTTCACGGAAGCGGAATTGGGGAAAGCCCTGAAATGTAATCCACGCCTGGCTATCCTGAACAAACTACGTTATCTGTCTTTTTTCGATTCCGACGACAGCGGGCCTGCCGTGTTGTCATACAACGGCATAGTCTATCGCCACCTCCGCGCCTGGGAATTTACAGAAGCCGATTATGCCTACGCCAACAACCATCTGTGGATTTGCTCCTTTTTATATGGCCTGCTCCGGCCTATGGACCGGATCAAAAACTACCGTTTAGAGGGTAACGTAAAGCTACCGAACAACGGCAACCGGAACATGTTCGATTTTTGGAAACCACATTTGACCGATGTGCTGATCGATTCAGTAAAGCAGGACGATGGCTGCCTGGTGCATCTTGCCACAGAGGAAATGACCCGTCTGTTCGACTGGAAACGGGTCAGACGGGAAGTGAAAGTCCTGGAACCCCAATTTTTCATTCGTGAAGAAGACAAATTGAAAACCATTGTCGTATATGCCAAAATGTGTCGTGGTGCCATGACCCGCTATATCCTTCAAAATCGCCTGACGACTAAAGAAGAACTAACTGCTTTTTCCTACGAAGAATTCAATTACCGGCCCGAAATCGTCCACGCGAAAGCAGAGGCATTGCCGTTTGTATTGGAATAAATCACTTGTATCTTCGACATAAAAAATAAAGCTCCTTAGACGATCGACACCTTAATCCCCAACTCCTCTAATTCCCGGACCACTTTGGGAGATACGCCGGAATCGGTGATAATCTGGTCGACAGCATCCAGTTCGCAGATCTTTCCAAACCCCCGCCGGCCGAATTTAGAAGAGTCGGTCAGGACAATAATCTTTTGCGCCGCATCGATCATCGCACGATTTACACTGGCTTCCATAAAATTCGTGGTAGTCAGTCCATATTTTAAATCGATTCCATCTACCCCCAGAAAAAGCTTCGTCCCGGAAAAATTCTCCAACATCCGCAAAGCATATTCTCCGGTGACCGATGAAGAGGTATGCCGGACAATACCGCCCAACTGAATCACTTCCACCTGCTGACAATTCAAGAGAGCCATGGCAACGTTCATCGCAGAAGTCAGTACGGTTAGCTGAGCCTCCGGAGGTATACAGCGGGCAAAAGCCAATACCGTAGTACCGGAAGCAATAATGATAGCGTCATTGGGGGTCAGCATTTCGGCAGCCTTCATACCAATCCTTTTCTTTTCTTCCGGAAACTGTTTTTCTTTTTCCTGCACATGCCGGTTGGCTATATAGGGATCGATCTGAATAGCTCCTCCGTGTGAACGATATAGTAATTTCTTTTCTTCCAGTAATCCCAAGTCTTTCCGGATCGTCACCGAAGAAACATTCAATTGCCGGCTAAGACTATTTACTGAAACGATTCCGTTTACTTTTAATAATTCTAAAATCTTTTGATGTCTTTCAGACAATGACATGATCTTTTCCATTCCAGTTTTTAAATTCGTATAAAAGGGCTGAACATTCAGACACTTCACCTTATATTACACCAAATGAGCTAACAAAGGTAAAAATAATTACTCAGAATAGGATTTGGAAGTCAAGGAAAAATTATTTTATAACACCCGGCAGCCAGACAGGCCCCCAGGATAGGACCCAAAACCGGGACCCAACTATATCCCCATCCACTACTCCCTTTACCCCGGATCGGTAAAACAAAATGAGCGAAACGGGGAGGCAAATCCCGGGCCGGATTGATAGCATAACCGGTAGCTCCTCCTAAAGACATACCGATAGCGACAATCAGGAAAGTCACCGGAAACAATCCCACAGATCCCAATCCGACCTCAGGCGTATTCCCATCGATAGCCAGACACAAAATGACAAAAACCAACACAAAAGTACCGATGACCTCACAGATCAGATTACGGGGGATATTCCTGATTGCAGGCATCGTACAGAAAGTACCTAATTTCACATCGGGATCTTCTGTTGCATCGTAATGATCTTTATAGAAAACATAGACCAGAACAGCTCCCAAAAATCCACCGGCCAATTGCGCTATAATATAGGCAGGTACATAAGCCCAGGGAAAAGTATGAGCCAACGCCAAACCGATAGACAAAGCCGGATTCAGGTGAGCTCCCGAGTAGGGAGCGGCCACAAATGCCCCGCACATGACGGCAAATCCCCAGGCAAAAGTAATCACCACCCAGCCTCCGCCGAAACCTTTGGAATGCTTCAGTAATGAACTGGCCACCACTCCGTCTCCCAGCAGGATCAGCAAAGCAGTACCGATAAATTCGAACAGACATTTTGTGAATAAAGAAATCGTCATAGCAAGCCAATATACAATTATCGTTCAAGCACCCGATCGACAGCATCTCTCCATCCCTCTTTCAGTTCTTCCATTTTCTGTTGTTCTCCGGAAGGAATAAATTCCTTTTCTTTATGCCAATGTTGACGGATTTCATGAATATCGCTCCAATAACCTACCGCCAAACCGGCCAGATAAGCAGCCCCCAGGGCTGTGGTCTCGATGATCTTGGGTCGTATGACCGTGGTATTCAAAATATCGGCCTGAAACTGCATCAACACATTATTCGCAGCAGCTCCTCCATCCACCCGCAATTCTTTCAATTCGATACCGGCATCCCGGATCATGGCATTGACCACATCCATGGTTTGAAAAGCGATTCCCTCCAAGGCAGCCCTGGCAATATGGGCGGCTGTCGTTCCACGGCTAATACCCGAAATAGCTCCCCGGACATCCTGATTCCAATAGGGAGCGGCCAAGCCTGTCAATGCCGGTACAAAATAAACCCCACCGGCATCCGGCACACTATGTGCCAAAGTCTCCACCTCGCCCGAAGAGCGGATAATCCCTAAACCATCCCTCAACCACTGAACGATCGCCCCGCCGACAAAAATGCTTCCTTCGAGGGCATAAGTCACTTCTTCTCCGATTTTCCAGGCAATGGTCGCCAGCAGATTATTCTTCGAGACAACCGGTTTATCACCACTATTCATCAAGAGGAAACACCCCGTTCCATAAGTATTCTTTACCATTCCGGGTTCGGTACACATCTGACCGAACAAGGCTGCCTGCTGATCCCCGGCAATGCCTGCAATCGGTATTTTATGGGCAAAGAGGGTCGTTTTCGTGTGTCCATATATTTCGCTGGAAGTCTTGACTTCAGGTAACATCGCGGCAGGAATACCGAACAGTTCCAATAATTCCGGATCCCAGGCCAGCCGATGGATATTATAAAGCATCGTACGGGAAGCATTGGTGACGTCCGTAATATGCACTTCCCCACGGGTCAATTTCCAGACCAGCCAGGAATCCACCGTTCCAAAAATAAGCTTTCCGGCTTCGGCTTTTTCCCTTGCCCCCTCGACATGATCCAGAATCCATTTGACTTTAGTGGCACTGAAATAAGCGTCTATGATCAATCCGGTCTTCTCCCGGATAAATTCGGTTTTCCCCTCAGCCTTCAAAGCATCACAGTATGAAGCCGTACGGCGGTCTTGCCAGACGATAGCATTATAAACCGGTTGTCCGGTCTCCCGATCCCATACAATCGTCGTCTCCCGCTGATTTGTAATCCCGATGGCAGCGATGTCCAATCCGTTAATACCGGCCGAAGCAATAGCCCCGGCAATCACAGAAGCCTGGGAGGTCCAGATTTCCTGCGGATGATGTTCCACCCATCCCGACTGAGGAAATATCTGCCGGAATTCTTGCTGAGCCACAGCTTTGATTTCACCATCGTGGTCGAAAACAATTGCCCGGGAACTACTGGTTCCCTGATCGAGCGATAAAATATACTGTTCTGACATTCCTGAATAATTAAAATATACTTTTTTCAGTTACAAGGGTTACAGCGGTTAACTTAACTCCTGAACCCCTTGCCGCCTTTAAAACCGCTGTAACTTTTAAATATACGTTTTACTCTAAAATATAGTGTCCGGCCAAATCGGTAAACTCTTTTACCTGCCCATCGATCCAGGCCTGATCGTATCCCAATTCTTTGGCAACGATCCGGGCCACTTTAGGGGCAACTTCGGCAGCCACCCGGGCATCCAGGAACAATAACCTGACACGCCTGGCCAGTATATCCTCAACATTCAATGCCATCTCTTCCCGAACCGCCCATACCACCTCGGCCACAGTGTAATCATATTTGGGATGCAGTTTTTCGGCCATAGCCGGATCGGACTGCATCAAGGTTTTGATCGCCTGAATATCCGAGCCATAAATATACAAATGATTATTGAGATCCGGATTTAATTGATAACCATGAATCCGGAATTTTTTTGTCACACATTCTTTTTTTTCCAGCAGATTCAATTCAATCGCCTTATCCACCGTATCTTCTGCCATTCTCCGATAGGTGGTCCATTTCCCTCCGGTGATGGTAATCAGCTTATTTTCAGAAACAAAAATCTTATGACTCCGGGAAATTTCTTTCGTACTTTTACCTTCCTTTTTGGGAGCCGCTAATGGACGTAATCCGGCAAATACCGAAAGGACATCGCTCCGTTGAGGTTTACGAGTCAGGTAACGTCCGGCCGTATTCAGGATAAATTCGATTTCCGACTCCAGAGCTTGTGGCTCCAATTCCGGATGTTCCCGTAAAGTATCGGTCGTTCCGACAACCACTTTGTCATGCCAGGGCACGGCAAACAATACCCGGCCATCGTCGGTCTTGGGGATCATGATAGCGTAATCACTTTGCAGAAACGACTTATCCAGGACCAAATGTACCCCTTGGCTCGGTTTCACCATATGCTCGTGAGTCGGCACATCCATTTCCATAATGCTATCCACAAAGATGCCGGTCGCATTAATCACCGCTTTGGCTTTCACTTCATATTCCTGCCCGTTCATCAAATCCTGAACCTTCACCCCTCTTGCCCGGCCATCGGATCCGTGTAATATCGCCGTTACTTTCATACGGTTGATCGGACATCCGCCATTTTCGACACAGGACTGAGCCAGATTGACTGCCAGGCGGGAATCGTCGAATTGACCGTCATGATAGACTACCCCTCCCTTCAAACCATCCACCCGGACCGTCGGTAAATAAGACGTAGTCTTCTTTTTGGATACATATTTAGAACGCCCCAGACTAAGACGGCCGGCGAGGATATCGTATATCGTCAGTCCGACTGTATAAAGAAAGTTATCCCAATAACGATAATTCGGAATCAGAAAAGATTGATTTTTTACCAGATGCGGAGCATTCTGTTGGAGTAATCCCCTTTCGTACAAAGCCTCCAATACCAATGAAACATCTCCCTGAGCCAAATACCGGACTCCTCCATGCACCAACTTGGTACTACGACTGGAAGTTGCTTTTGCAAAATCTTCCCATTCGAATAAAGCGACACTATACCCTCTTGTAACTGCATCTACGGCAACTCCCAAACCGGTTGCACCTCCTCCGATAACGACAACATCCCAGACTTTGGACGGATCAGAGATTTTGGATAATAAATCTTCTCGTTTCATAGTTATTTTATCTGATTTATAACCTTGTACGAAAAATAAATTAAAAAGTATCTCTTTCTGTCAGAAAAATACAGGGTCTTCCTGGTTTTCAAAATAAAACGATCCGTGTACTTTATCAAAATATTCACTATTTTAGAGGCTCCAAAACACCTGGGATAAACACGTTGTAGTTTTACCCGGAAAGAACACAGCATTAAAAGTATGTAAGTATGAATATCGTATTTGTCGAATCGTTAGGAATGTGCGAATGCACGATAAACAAAAGTCTGGCTACTCTGAGAAACCAGGGACATACAGTCACTTTTTATCACGACCGGAATGAGAATGAAGAGGTATTGATCGAAAGGGCCCAAAATGCCGAAGTTGTCGTAGTCAGCAATATTCCGTTGCGGAAACATTTCTTTGAAAATTGTCCGAAGCTCCGGATGCTCTCTGTAGCCTTTACCGGAGTGGACCATATCGATCTGGAAGAATGTAAAAAACGGGGTATCACGGTTTGTAATGCCGCCGGTTACTCTACAGAAGCAGTAGCCGAATTAACGATCGGAATGATGATCGCCGTGTACCGAAAAATGGTAGGCGGAGATGCCATTCTCCGTATCGGCGGAGACCGGCAGGGAGTCCTGGGAAGCGAACTTCACGGAAAAACAGTAGGTATCGTCGGGCTCGGAGCCATCGGCCAACGGGTAGCTCTGTTAGCCAACGCTTTCGGATGCAAGGTTTTAGGCTATAACCGCAGCCCTAAGGCCCTTCCTCATATCACCCAGGTGGACAAAGATACCCTTCTGCGTCAATCGGATATCATCACGGTACATCTTCCCTTGAACCCGGAAACCAAAGCATTTATCGGGACAAACGAATTTGCACTCATGCAACCACATGCTGTCCTGATCAACACTGCCCGGGGCCCCATCGTCAGCCAGGAAGCGCTTTACAATGCCCTGAAAAAAGGACAAATAGCCGGAGCAGCCGTCGATGTCTACGATCAGGAACCTCCGCTTCCTCTGAACCTGGAATTATTTAATGCACCTAATCTACTGATGTTGCCGCATATGGGCTACGCCACCCGGGAAGCTTTTGAAACCCGGCTGAATATCGTAATCAGGAATATCGAAATGTGGCTGAACAATACCCCACAAAATCAGGTTCTTTAAATCGATAAGTGTATGTTAAAATTATTCATCGTCTTTTTTTGTCTTTTGCCATTTACCGGATGGAGCAAAGATTATCGGGTCAGATTAGAGGTGAAAAATCTACCGGCCGATTCTCAACCCATTCTATTACGGTTTTATAACGGAGCATTATTTGCCTTAGATACCTTACCTGTACGCTCACAAAATACATTTGGAATGGGTAAATATCACAGAAGGCAGTTTTGACAGTGAAATAGCAAACGACTATAATCTTTTCGCTACTCCTTCGATGTTTTTGATCGACGAAAATCACAAGATTATCGCCAAACCGACTACGATCGGGGAATTGGAGAAAAACATAAGGGAACTGATAGAAAAATAATATTGCTGTCCGCTAAAGCAGTTATTTTAGCGGACAGCATAACACTAAGGAACAAACTTATAGACGATGTCATCAAAACAAACATATCCGGCATTGTCTTTTACGAATGCTGTTACATGAGAACGGGATCTGGGCATGGAAGGTGTTTCTTCCCACTCATCTTTCAGATAGTTGTACCGACAACAATACCAATAGGGTGGGGCTACGCTTAATCCTAAGTCACCACCTACAATATAAGCATATTCCTGCCCGTCCACAGTCAACACGAATGAAGATGCATACGAACGTGTAATTCCCGGATACTTGTCAGGCAAAAGCGAATTCAACGGTATAAAACGGAACTCTTTCGGGTCGAATCGATAAACATCCCGACAATCTTCGTAGCTGCTGTGTCCGAAACAAAGATAAACGGTTCCGTTGAGTTGAAATGTAGTGGCTCCTGCTTTCGGCAATACCATATTGGCTTTCCCTCCCCAACCGTATTGAGGATCGAATTGATAAAATTCACCGGAATATAGTCCATTAGCTTTCAAACCGGTTCCGACATATCCCATGCCGTTTAAAGAGAAAGCCACAGCATCCACCACAGCATCTCCCGGAAATTCAAATGTCAGGGAATCCCAACTATTGCTTGTGGCATCATACACCCAAAAATCTTTATAGTATTCCTTTTCATCAGTGATAGACTTGCCCAGACCGATATATGCCTTGTCTTTTATTGTAAATGCAACTGCCCCGATCCGGGGTTTACCCGGAAAATCTTTCATCGCCTCCCCATAGCTTGTTTTCGTATACCGCCTTAACTCGTTGGGCGAGCTATAGGAAGATGAAAAGGGAATTCCTAAACCCATATACAAAGAATCTCCTATGGAGAAACAGATACCTTGGTTACTATTAGTGTAAAAATAAGAATCTACCACTTCCCATTTCCCAACCAAAGAAGGAATTATCTTTTCCTCATCGTCGTTACATGAGATCAGGAAAAGACAAAAAATTAAAATATAGAAAATTACTTTCATTCCGGTAGCATTTCGGTTAATCTAAGTGCTCCATCAAATGGAGTATAGTAAAATGTACCTGAAAGGGGTTCCTGCCTTTTACCTTTAAAAGCTGTTGATCCTACCTTTTCACCTTTAAAATATACCCTGAGATAATATTCAACTATATTCCAATATTGGTCTCCTGCTGTTTGAGTCTGTTGACCTTCTACTAACATTCCATAAGGGAAATAAACTGTATACCAGACATCTTGACTAGTACCGTTTGCGTATAATTCCATTTTTGGAGCAGGTTTTTTATCGACATAAGTATCAAACCAACTTTCCAATTCATACCCCACCTTTTTGAAGGAATAGTTTCTACCATCTGTTTTTTCCTGATAACTAATTCGAATATAAACATTTCGTGTGTAGTTAGGTATAGATAAACCTGTTTTATCATAAAATGTCAAAATTCCTCTGCATGTTCCATTTGCCGGATTATTTGAAAGTGTCGGATCATAATAAGTATAATAAGCAACTTCTTGATCTATATTATAAAGAGGAAATAATGAACGGGTTTTAATTGCATTTTGCGAATCATTAAAATTATAAACATAGATATTTTTAGACAAATCAGTTTCTGTAATTTCAATTAATTCCTGATAATTATTAATATCCCCATTTTTCCATATTTTGTATTGATTAGGGGTTATTTGATAAATGGTGTCTCCAATAGCAAAAAATCCATCTTCATTCAAAACATTTGAATAAGTAGGCATACATAGATTTAATTGATATAATTGGGTTCCGTCGTCTAAATTTGTTTCTTTAATAAAATTTGTTTTTAATAATTCACGATAATAATCACAATGTCTGTCTACTTTGTAATATTCTTCATCAGAAAGATTTCTTAGAAATAAAGCACGACGATATTCTCGCTCGGTTAAAGTATCGAAAATACTTCTTTGAGATTTAAAAGAGGCTTTAATTGGATCTGGTAAATCGTTATTCAAAGCCGATACCAAACTTTCTTCATTGGGAAAAACCAGCAAATTATTTGTGACTTGGATTTCAGATTTTTTTTCTTTGTTATCTGATCTATCAATTTCTTCCTCTGAACAGGAAAACATTACAGCACTTATTAGCGCTATTAAAAAAATTTTTGTTTTCATATCAAATTTATAAAGATTATTCGACAAATATATAATATATTTTCTATTTTCAAAAAAATCGATTATTTTTATTTCATAAAACTTTTTGATATAAAAATCAGAGCTAATCCCATCAGCAGAATTCAGCCCTAATTAGAAACCACAAATTTTACCATTACTAATTTTTATCAGGCAACAATAAAAGAGTATGATGATTCGTTTGCTTTAATCTTTAAAATAAATTCGTTTCACGCGGAGAGACACGCTGGTCAATATTTCATAGGGGATCGTACCTAATTTATCGGAAAGCTCGGTCACCGAAATATGTTTTCCGAATATTTCCACCTCATCCCCGACCTGTGCGTCCGTATCGGTGATATCCACCATACAGGCATCCATGCAGATATTCCCGACAATGGGAACTCTTTGTCCTCCGATCCATACTTCACCGACTCCGCAGCTCAGGTGGCGGTCGAGCCCATCCGCATAGCCGACAGGAATAACGGCAATACGGGTATCCCGGCCCAATACCCCCTTCCGTCCGTATCCTACCGTCTGATCTCCCTTCACCTGACGAACTGCCGCAATATAGGTCTTAAAGCTACTGACAGGCCATAACGGTGCCCCCACGGCACTGATCCCATGTAATCCGATACCCAAACGGACCATATCGAAAGCATACTGTCCGAACCGTTCTATTCCGGCGGAGTTGAGAATATGCCGGATAATCGGATAATCGAAATGGGCCTGGACTTCTTTCGTCATTTCAATAAAACGGTTGATCTGGAACAACGTATACTCATCGTGTCGGGCTTCGTCACTCCCGGCCAAATGTGAAAACATGGAACGGATTATGACTTTCCGTTTCGTTTCGAAAAACTTCAGCAAAGCGGGCAGATCTTCCGGATCCAAGCCGGAACGATTCATCCCGGTATTCAATTTCAAATGTACAGGATATTTTTCTATGCCATGTTTGGTCAGGACCCGGTCGAAAGCCTCCAGCAATTCGAGAGAATAAATCTCCGGTTCCAGATTAAATTCGATCATATGATCGAAAGCCTCCGGTTCAGGATTCATGACACCGATAGGGATGGTTATTCCGGCAGCTCTTAACTCTACTCCTTCATCTGCAAAAGCCACCATCAGGTAATTTACCCCCTGATATTGTAACAAACTCGCTACTTCCCCGGCTCCGCTCCCATAAGAAAAAGCTTTGACCATAACAGCGATCATCGTCTTCCGGGGCAACAAAGAACGGAAATAATTCAGGTTATGCACCATTGCATCGAAATCAACTTCGAGCACAGTAGCGTGGGACTGTTTCTGTAAAAAACCGGCGATGTATTCGAAACGGAACTTACGGGCACCTTTAATCAGAATCACCTGATCTTTAAACTGCTCCCTGTTCTCTTGGCGCAGGAAACTATCCGTATCCTTGTAGAAACGACAGCGGGGGACCAAAAAATAAGGTTTATACCGGCTTAACTTTTCCCCGATACCTATAAATAAAGAAACCTTCGCCTTTCGCAACAACAACGCTACCTCCCGGTACAACTCTCTCTCACCGGTTCCTGTATCCACGAAATCAGACAAAATCACGACTTTCTCACGCCCGGCATCCTGCATAGCCAGGGTATTCAATGCCAACTGAAACGAAGCGGCATCCGAATTATAGTAGTCATTGATCAATACACAACGATTTATACCATCTTTTATTTCCATCCGCATCGCCAAAGGCTGCAAACGGGCTACCCGTTCGGCGATGAAAGCCGGAGAAATCCCTTCCAGCAATAAAACACATACGGCATTCATACAATTTTCAAAAGAAGCTTCATCCGGGAACGGTATAGACAAAGTAAACGCAACATGCTCATATCCGACGGCTACCAGGCGTTCATGGGCAGTGCTCCCTTTCTCTTCAACCCGGACAGTTGCATTTTTCCCACTTCCCCAGATCATTTTTTTTACATCCGGTCGAAGCCGGCTAGCTATATAGTCCAAAGCCTCCCCTTCCCTTCCGATAATACAACGGCAATCCCGAAACAATATGGCTTTCTCCGCTAATTTCTGTTGTCTGGATTCAAAATTCTCTCCATGCGCATCTCCCAAATGCGTAAAAATCCCGATCTCAGGCCGGATCATTGCCTGCAACTTACCCATCTCTCCCGGCAGAGAGATTCCGGCTTCAATGATGGCCAAACGGATAGAAACATCCATACCCAACAAAGACAAAGGGACTCCGACCTGTGAATTATAACTACGGGGACTGCGATAAATACCCGGTTCATCCGATAATAACTGATATAACCATTCTTTGACGATCGTTTTTCCATTACTCCCGGTGATACCGACCACTTCAGCCTTCATTTGACCGCGATACCAGGCTGCCAATTGCTGAAGTGCCGGTAAAACCTCATCGACGACAAAAAAATTAGCCCCGGACAAAGGAAGAAAATCCGCTCTCAGCTCGGTTACCACAAAATTCCTTACCCCCTGTTCATACAATTTTTCTACATAATCATGTCCATCATGATTAATTCCTTTTAAAGCAAAAAATAAAGTCGACTCGGGTTTATTCACCGACCGGCTATCCACGCTTACTTCTGTAATCTCAAAGTCCTTTACCTCACAGGCTTTGCAATCCAAGATCCTTAAAATTTCTTTACTACTAAACATACACTTCGTTTCATTCACTCTGAACATATAATATCTCCTCTTTTCCCCCCTCCCACTTATACTTATAGCCTTTTACTTTTTTAAAGTACCGGTGCAAACAAACGCGCCACCGATTCACACACTTTTTCCCGTTTCGTCCTGAATTTCCATCTTTGTATCGCTCCCTCGGTACTGACTTTCAAATCTTTCATAAAATCTACCGCTAATTTTTTCACCACTTCGCGGTCGTAAATGATCAGGCTTACTTCGAAATTCTGCTCAAAACTTCTCAAATCCATATTAGCCGTCCCGACGCTGGCCACACTGCCGTCAACAATAATTACCTTACTATGATTGATCCCTTTCTGGTACCAATAAATCTTTACACCGGCTTCCAACAATTCTTCGACATACGAACGGGTACACCAATGTGTCAGCCAGGAATCGGACTTATGAGGCAACAGCAATCTGACATCCACCCCGCTCATCGCAGCCGTCTTCAAGGAATTCAATGTCGTCTCTCCGGGCATAAAATAAGGTGTCGAAATAAAAACATATCGTTTCGCCATATTGATCAGCGTAAAATAAGACTGCTGAATGGAAGCCCAGTCACTATCCGGTCCCGAAGTAACCGTCTGCACGATAACATTATTATCGGCCTGATGGTAGGGCAAGTATTCATTCTTATCCAACAACAATTCCTGCCGGACAAAATACCAGTCGATCAGGAAAATCACCTGCAACGAAGTCACAACTTCCCCGGTCACTTTCAAGTGGGTATCTCTCCAAATGCCTATTCCGGGTACTCCGTCCATATAACGATCGGCGATATTCAGCCCCCCGACAAATCCCACTTCTCCATCCACGACGGCAATTTTCCGATGGTTCCGGTAATTGGCTTTATTCGCCAAATGGTGGAAACGTACCGGCAAAAAGGGATAAATCTGTATATCGGATTTCCTCAATTCCCGGATAAACTCCTTGGACAAGCTCCATGATCCCACATCATCGTAGATGATCCGGATTTCGACTCCTTCGGCAGCTTTTTGAAGTAAAATCTCCTTCAGTTCAGTAGCCAATCTCCCTTCTCCGATAATATAGTACTCCAAATGGATAAACTTTTTGGCATTTTTCAAAGCCCCGAATAAAGCCGGAAATGTCTCTTCGCCATTATTCAAAATTTCGACCTGATTATAACGGGTCAATAAAGCTTTACTATTATTCAACAATAAAGTCATCAACTTCCGCACTTCTACCGTCTCCCGCTTTTTCAAAAACTCCGATTTCCGGATCAGTTGTTTCTGATCTTCGCTCATATACTGGAGCCATTTCATATCGCCCAGGCCTTTCATCGAAAACATCTTATTTTTCCGGTAATTCACACCGAAATAGAGATAGAAAAGGAAACCGACCAACGGAACGGTCACCAGGACGATAATCCATGCCAAGGTTCGCACCGGATTCCGGTTTTCAAGAATCACATTAAAAACCACACTGGCCACAGTAAGGATATACAGGGCGATTAAAACATATATGATAATTTGCAACCAGGACATAAAAAATATAAAAAATGGAAAAGTTTTCAGTTTTCAATTTTCAAATAATTTTATCTTTGTATTATGAATACAATCCATCATTTATCCCAATACGCTTTGCAGGAACTAAAAGATTCATATTCCGAACATGAAATCGAATGTATCTGCAGGATCGTTTACATGGATGTTTTGCATTATACAAATATAGACATCCATCTTAGAAAAAACGAAATTTTAGACGAAAGCTTTATAAATAAATTTATCGGAATCGTTCGCTTATTGAAATCCGGTTCTCCGATACAGTATATCCTCGGAGAAACCGGGTTCGCCGGTTTAAGATTCAAGTCAACCCCTTCGGCTTTAATCCCACGTCCGGAAACCGAAGAATTGGTCAGATGGGTGGGAGAATGGCTCAAGCCGGGCAACCGCCTGCTCGACGTCGGGAGTGGAAGCGGTTGTATCGGAATTTCCCTGGCCCGGTTGTGTCAAGGAGCTCACGTCACAGGGGTCGATATTTCTCCGGAAGCGATTGAGCTGGCCCGGGAAAATGCAATACTGAACGGCGTTAAAGCGGAATTCCTTCTCCGCGACATCCTACACCCCCAAACCGCCTCCTGGGACACTTACGATCTGATCGTCAGTAATCCCCCCTATATCCGGGAAAGCGAAAAAGGAACGATGGAAGCCAAAGTACTCGATCATGAACCTCATCAGGCTTTATTTGTCCCCGACGAAGATCCACTCCTGTTTTACCGGGCTATAGCAGAATTCGGACTGACCCACTTACACCCTCAAGGACTTTTATTTTTCGAAATCAACGAGGCCTTCGGCCAGGAAACGATAGCCCTGCTGACCCGATATGGCTACCGGAATATCGAATTACGAAAAGATTTTTATGGCAAAGAACGAATGGTGAAAAGTGAAAAACCGGCACAAACAGGAAATCGGCATAATTAATATCGGATAGAGATGAATAAAGAGAAAGCCTTAAGCTTAGCGGCCGCTATCTGCAGTAAAAAAGAACATTGCAGTTGGGAAATCCAGGAAAAACTGGTCAAATGGGAAATACCTGAAAAAGAAATCGACCGGATTATGACTTTTCTGCATCAGCATCGATTCATCGACGATGCCCGTTATGCCCAAGCCTATGCCGAAGATAAGTTCCGGTTCAACCATTGGGGAAAACAGAAAATAGCCCTTATGCTCCATCGTAAAAAAATCGATCCGGACCTCATTTCCCAAGTATTAGAAGCATTGGATACCGATACCTATCAGGAAGCCTGTCTCACTCTGTTAAAACAAAAAATGAAATCCCTGGCCGGCGAAGAGCCTTATAAACGAAAAGCCAAACTGATCCGCTTCGGATTAAGCCGCGGATTCGACTATGAGGTGATCGACCGATGCCTCCAACACTTACTCACCGACCTGGACGATAAACTAACGACAGAAAATTCGTAGAATTATTCCGGTCCTTGTTCGTCTTCGGTATTCGTGTTGTTCTAGCGTCCTCCTGTTTGGTAGTCCTTGGGACTTGACCAATAGTCATACATGGTTGATTAACAGAATTTTGTCCTGGCATTTTCAGAACCACAAGTTCGCCGATCAGGCCATTGGAACTACCGATCAGCAAAGCGAAAATCAGAGGACGAAACAAAAACCGATCGTTCTCTGGCCAAACCGGAAAAAACAGGTTTATCGTTTTTGTCTCACCGGATGGGTAAACACAAAGCGTGTACCGGCTTTATATTCTTTGTCTACACCTATTTTTCCGCCCAATTTCTCGACGGTAATCCGGCAAATAGCCAACCCCAGACCGGTACCCTGTGCGTATTCATTCAATTTTTCAAAGCGTTCAAATACCTTTTCCTGCTTTTCCAAAGGGATACCGCAACCCGTATCCGTCACACTGAATTCGACAAATTGTTTTTTCTCATCGATTCGGAACTCCAGGGTGATTTGTCCTTCGGTAGTAAACTTATTGGCATTCGACAACAGATTGATCAATATCTGCTGTAATCGCTGCACATCGGTTTCGATGACAAACGAATCTACTATCGGATGAAAGACATACTCCACATTTTCTTTCTTGGCATAAGAAGTCGTAGTCAATACTTTCTGACACAAACCGACAATTTCACATTCTTCAAAAGAAAATCTCAGCTTATCGGTTTCCAGCCTGGAAATATCCAATATATCCCCGATCAGACGTAATAACAAATCGGAGTTAGTCTGTATCACCTCCACAAAAGTCTTCTGTTCCTCCCCGGAGTATTCACCGCTGGTCAATACATTTGAAAATCCAACGATCGCATTCAAAGGAGTTCGGATCTCATGACTCATATTAGCCAGGAAGGCAGATTTCAGACGGTCCGATTCCTCCGCTCTCTCCTTAGCAGCAACCAATTCACCTTCCGACTTTAATAATTTATCTTTCAGGCGTTTGGTGCGCCAATAATAATACCAGGTAATAATCAAAGCCCCGATCAGGATGAAAAAGACCACCCCGATAGCCAAAATCTGATAATAATATTTTTCTACAAACGGCACCTCTTTGTTTATCAGTTCTGCGCCTGCCGGCAAGGCACTGACTTTAATATTGAATTCTTCTAATTTGTTAAAATCGAAGATATATTGATCAGGAATCAAATCCAGTCCCCGATAATGTAATTCATCTTTTTGTATAGCCACCGCTTTTCGGGCAAGATCTTTTCCAACACTCCGGTATTGCGGGCTGTATCCTCCGATCACCCAGTGTCCCAGCCCGACGGAAGCCAAAGAAAAGGCCGGCATATGCGGATTGGCACTCATCATCGAATAGGTCGCATTCCGCATAAAATAGCTCTCATTTTTATCGACTCTCCAGGTACCGACCAACACCACCGTATTTACAGGGAGCACAGCCATCTGGTCTACAATCGTATAAATCGTATGCTGTCGTCCGTCGAGTACGATCAGATCGAATTCAGGAAATTGCTGCATCTCTCTCCGCACATGGGCCTGCATGGTCACCCCTCCGTAACTATTATCGGAAATAAAAGCGATATGCTGAGTCTGAGGATACAGGTCTTTTATCAATTGAATATTTTTTGCAACATCATAGTGGTAAGCAAAACCGGCTATCTTAGCGTCTTTTCCCAAGGCTTCTTCAAAATTCGTACTTTCGGGTTCCCAATTTTTTAAATCTGTCGTATCTTCAGGTAATAAAATAGCGTTTTTACTCACCATGCCGCATAAAACAGGTATTTCCCTCGAACGAATATCGTCCTGGGATAAATAGGAAGCCCAAGCCTCTTGCCCCAATAACAATATGATATCCGGCGTCTTGTCTCCCGTATATTTTCCCAGGATATCCGCCATATGTTGTTTCCATAACACCGATTCGGAAAAACTCTTGCAGTTCATATTTTCAATGAATACAGGAGAATCTCCACCCAATAATTTATATTCGTCCAAAAATTCAGAGATATTGTTGGAAGTCTGAAAGGTTTCCGGATTATACGAACTTATAATCAGAATCGGACTATTTTCTCTTTTATCCTCAGCAAGTGCTCTGTCGGACATCAAAAAAATTTCCCACACCAGACAAAGCCCCGTAAGAATTGTGTATTTTTTCTTTAATAATAATATACACATATCATCATCGCCTAATTAAACACCTTAAGCATCTGCTATACCCAGGGCTATCATCCACTTACTATTCCATCCGCCTCAATCTCTCACCATTAAATCAGCAACTTGCCATATTAAATTCATGAATTTAACGGACAAATATACCTAAAATTAGTTTTGATTTTTATTTTTTTATAGTTTTGAACGAAAAATTCCGGAAATATGTATTCAATTCATGCCTTCTTACTGCAAAAAGAACTTTTTCGAAGTCCCGAACCAGTAAAAACGACTGTCGTATCTTCTTTTACCGACACCCCTGCTTTACAACAAATAGCCAAGCAGGCAGATTCGGATTATATCCTTTTCTATACCGGTACTTCTCCCATCGAGCTGCATCCTTATGCAATCGGGCGCATGTACCAGATAGCCGAAAGTAATGACGGAGCACTGTTTTACAGTGATTACCAGGAAATCCGGCAAGGCAAAAAAATACACCATCCCACCTTGGAATATCAAACCGGAAGTATACGGAACGATTTTGATTTCGGGCAACTATTATTATTCCGTAACGACAGTTTTCAGCAAGTAGTCGCTCAAATGAATACCGATTACCGTTTTGCAGCTCTCTACGAATTAAGGTTAAGTATTTCGCGTTTAGGAAAAATCGTACATATACCGGAAACCCTTTATACCGTACAGCCCACCGATCTGCGGTTATCCGGTGAAAAACAGTTCGATTATGTCGATCCGGCCAACCGGGAAGTGCAGTTGGAGATGGAAGCCGTTTGTACAGCCCACCTCCAGGCGATCGGAGCCTGGTTAGCTCCCGAATTTCAGCGTATAGACTTCGGACAGGAGAATTTCGCCCGGGAAGCCTCTGTGATTATTCCCGTCAGAAACCGCAAACGTACCATTGCGGAAGCTGTAGAATCGGCCTTGCAGCAACAAACTGATTTTTCTTTTAATGTCATTGTAGTAGATAATCACTCTACGGACAGCACCGGTCAGATTCTGACAGAATTGTCCCGGCGGTACCCCAATCTGATTCATCACATCCCCGCTTCCACCGAATTAGGCATCGGAGGATGCTGGACGGAAGCGATCCTATTACCGGAATGCGGTAAATTCGCCATACAACTCGACAGCGACGATCTGTATAAGGACTGTCATGTATTACAACGTATCGTCGACACCTTCTATCAGGAGAATTGTGCCATGGTGATCGGTAGCTATCAGATGGTCGATTTCAAGTTGGAAGAAATTCCGCCAGGGCTTATCGCCCACCGGGAATGGACACCAGACAACGGGCGTAACAATGCCCTGCGCATAAACGGGCTCGGCGCACCACGGGCATTCTACACTCCCGTGTTAAGGCAAATCAAATTTCCGAATGTGAGCTACGGCGAAGACTATGCAACCGCCCTGGCCATTTCACGAAAATACCCCATCGCCCGTATTTACGATCCCCTGTATTTATGCCGGCGTTGGGAAGAAAATTCAGATCACGATCTGGACATACAGCAACTGAACAACTATAATTTTTATAAAGACAAAATCAGGACCCTGGAAATCCAGGCCCGAATTTCCGGGAAATAACCGGAATAAATTTTTAATTTCATGAATAGTAAAGATTTACTTCAACTCTATAACGGCCAACTTCAGGAATTCGAACTGGCTAAAAAAAATTATACCGATCTGCAACAAGCCGTCTACCGGGATATTCCATTCGATCTTTTTCGTCTCCGGATCCAGTATAATCCAGCCAGAATGATTTCTACCAATGCCAGAATAGATGTCCGGACATTACAGAACCGGAAATGTTTTCTATGCCGGGAGCATATGCCGGAAGCGCAAAAAGGAATCCGTTACAACGATCGTTATTCTATTTTTATAAATCCCTATCCCATTTTCGAACGTCATTTTACGGTACCTTCCCGCCACCATGAACCTCAATGCATCGGGGGACGATTTGAAGACCTGCTGGATCTCACTTTCGATTTTCAGGGGTATACCTTATTTTATAACGGTCCCACTTGCGGCGCTTCTGCCCCGGACCATTTTCACTTTCAAATGTGCCCGCGGCATCTTATGCCTTTGGAAGAAGATGCCGCCAATGAAGAGCTCCGCCGTTATCTGGTAAAAAAAGACTACTATTCGGTTTCTATATTAAAGGACTATCTCCGCGAAGTGATCCTTTTACAAGCTTCCGACTCCCATCTCCTTTCGGTTCTCTTTCGGCAGACCATGGAAATCATCGGCCGATCCATTCCGTTCGAAGAAGAACCGATGATCAACCTGCTCGGCTGGTTCGACAACTGTCAATGGACCGTTTGTCTTTTTCCCCGCCGCACACGCCGTCCCCGGCAATTTTATGCAGAGGGAACGGAGAAAATATTGTTCAGTCCGGGATGTGTCGATATGGCCGGCCTGATCATTTCTCCCCGGGAAGAAGATTTCCGGAAATATTCAGCCGGTTTATTGACCGATATGTTCAGTCAGGTAACCGCCGGCCCGGATAGCTGGGAAGCGATACAAAAAGAATTAATCCGATTATAAGTTAACCTTGCCTATGCAGAAATATTCACACCTCCCACAACTGGAAGTCGGTATCCTGTTTTCACCGGAAATCTGTTTCCGGCTGAACGGAATTTTCACCTGCCGGACTACAGGAAAAAAATATACCGGAGCATATAACATCCGGCAAACAGAGGACGGTTACCTGTTAAGTCAGGCAGATCATCGGGAACCGGTTTCTTTACCTCTGACGTTCGAACCGGAAGATGACACGACTTCCGACTTCGATTTAACCGATGTCGTCATCGGTATTCAATTTCATTGGGAACGTAAGGAAAATCAAAAGTTTAAGGGGAAGCTAAAAATCATCGACGAACAAAAACACCTGACAGCGATAAATATCCTTTCTCTGGAAGACTATCTACTCAGTGTGATATCTTCTGAAATGCGTGCCACCTCGTCAGCTGAATTTCTGAAAGCCCACGCCGTTATTTCCCGGAGTTGGCTGCTCGCTCAGATCGATAAAGCCAAAACAGTACGGGGCACATACAGCTCTTACCGGGTGGATCAGGATGAATACATTCGCTGGTACGACCGGGAAGACCATGCCCATTTCGATGTCTGCGCCGACGATCATTGTCAACGTTATCAAGGGATCAGTAAAGCCTATACCCCTGCTGTCCGGGAAGCGCTGGAAGCTACCCGGGGAGAAGTACTTACCTACGAAGGAACCATTTGTGACGCCCGCTTTTCAAAATGCTGCGGAGGAGCCACCGAACGCTTCGACAATACCTGGGAACCGGTAGTACATCCTTATCTGGATAAGATCACAGACGCACCCGAAGATTTGGAAACCGGAGACTTACGGAATGAACAGACAGCCCGGAAGTGGATCCTTTCTTTCCCGCCTGCTTTCTGCCATACAACCGACCGGCAAATATTGTCACAGGTATTGAACGACTATGACCAGGAAACCCAGCATTTTTTCCGTTGGCAAGTCAGCTATCCGGCCGAACAATTATCGGAATTGGTCTATCGGAAAATCGGTATCGATTTCGGTACGATCCGGGATATTCAGCCCATCGAGCGAGGTGTATCGGGCAGATTGATCCGTGTAAAAATCACCGGAGACAAAAAGACGCTGGTCATAGGTAAAGAATTGATCATCCGGAAAACTTTCTCAGAATCCCATCTATATAGTTCGGCATTTATCGTCGAAAAGCAGGATGGAATATTCACTTTCCACGGTGCAGGCTGGGGGCATGGAGTCGGGCTTTGTCAGATAGGAGCCGCAGTGATGGGAGCCCGGGGCTATAATTATAAGGCCATTTTACAACATTATTTCAAAGGGTGTGAGTTAATAAAAATGTATGAATAAGAAAACAGAAAACAAAGCGGTTTCTCCCTGGCAATGGGTGCCTTCTCTATACTTTGCCCAAGGTCTTCCCTACGTCGTCGTCATGAGCGTTGCAGTCATTCTATTCAAACGCATGGGCATGTCGAATACCGATATCGCCCTTTATACCAGTGGTTTGAATCTTCCCTGGGTGATAAAGCCATTGTGGAGCCCTTTGGTCGATCTGCTGAAAACCAAACGCTGGTGGATCGTGGTCATGCAAATCTTGGTCGGTGCAGGATTGGCAGGAATCGCCTTGACGATCCAAGGCCCCCTGGCTTTCCGGTATTGCCTGGCCTTCATGTGGTTGCTGGCATTCAGTTCGGCCACCCACGATATTGCTGCCGACGGATTTTATATGTTAGGGTTAAATGAAAAAAAACAAGCTTATTTCGTCGGTATCCGCAGTACTTTTTATCGTTTTGCGGTTATTTTCGGCCAGGGTATACTGGTAATGTTCGCCGGCTGGCTCGAACAACGCTACGCCAGGGAGATGCCGGAAACCGCAGCCATCCCCCAAGCCTGGTCGCTGACTTTTTACCTGCTGACAATCCTGTTTGCCCTTCTGTTCGTTTATCACTATTTGTTTTTACCCCACCCCCGGCGGGATACTTGTACCCTTCCACCTCAACAAGCCTCTGCCGGAAGAGTGTTCAAAGAATTTCTAGGTACTTTCACCTCTTTCTTCCAAAAGAAACACATCGTCAGTGCCCTGATCTTCATCCTGCTCTATCGGTTCGCCGAAGCGCAGTTGGTGAAAATCACTTCTCCCTTCCTGCTGGATACTCCGGCTACCGGAGGGCTTGCCCTATCTACGGCAGAAGTCGGCTTTATCTATGGTACGATCGGCGTCATCGCCCTGACGATCGGAGGAATTGTCGGAGGAATCGCTATGGCACGGCGGGGATTGAAGTCCTGCCTATGGACCATGACCATTGCCATGAACCTGCCCAATATCGTGTATCTGTATCTCTCTTTCGCCCGACCGGAAAGTATAGGAATCATATCGGGCTGCGTCGCCATCGAACAATTCGGTTATGGTTTCGGATTCACTTCCCTCACCTATTTTATGATGCTATTCAGCAACGGCAAACACCAAACCGCCCATTATGCGATCTGTACCGGTTTCATGGCTTTAGGCCTGATGCTCCCCGGTATGATATCGGGTTGGATCGAAGAATCGATCGGTTACCGGGCTTTTTTCGTCTGGATCATGCTGTGTACGATACCCAGTTTCTGGGCTACCCATCTGGTCAGAAAAAACTTAACCGATAATCATTCCGACAACAGTAGCCGATAATAAAGAAGCGAGTGTGCCTGCTAACAATGCCCGCATTCCGAACTGAGCCAGCAGAGGTTTATTTTTGGGAGTTAAACCACCGATTCCGCCGATTTGGATACCGATCGAAGCAAAGTTTGCGAATCCACAAAGGAAGTAGGTACACATAATGACCGACTTTGTCTGAGCAAAAGCTCCGGCAGCTTTGAGGTTGGCCAAATCGACATATCCGATAAATTCGGTCATAATGATCTTCTGCCCCAACAGGCTACCGGCATGGATCATATCCTGAGGAGCGATACCGATCAGCCACATCAACGGAGAAATCGCATATCCCAGAATAAATTGTAAGTTCAGTTCTTTGCTTCGTCCGTCAGTAACCTGAGCAATCCACTCGTTTACTCCTGTCAGGCTACCGAATTTTGTAAACAGATAATTGGCAAAAGCGATAAAAGCCACAAATACCAACAACATGCCGGCAACATTGACAGCCAATTTCACCCCTTCGGCCGCCCCATTGGATATGGCATCCAAAATATTCTTACCGACCTTATTTTTAGAAATCTGAATATTATTATTCACCTGCCGGGTCTGGGGTACCAACATTTTAGCGAAAACCACAGCCCCCGGAGCAGCCATCACTGAAGCAGCAAGTAAATGTTTGGCAAAAATCAACCGTTGTACCGGATCTTCCCCACCTAAAAAACTGATATAGGCAGCCAATACTCCTCCGGCTATCGTCGCCATTCCTCCGGTCATCACCAGAAAAATCTCGGAAGGGCTCATATCGTCGAGATATTCTTTAATCATCAGCGGAGCTTCGGTCTGTCCCAAAAAGATATTTCCGGCCACAGACAACGATTCCATCCCTGAGATATTCATGAGCTTAGTCATCACCCAAGCCATGGCATAAACCACTTTCTGAATAATGCCCAGATAAAACAATAAGGAGGTCAGAGCCGAAAAGAATATAATCGTAGGCAACACCTGAAAAGCAAAGATATATCCCGCTTTGGTGGTATCCATCAGATCCCCCAACAAGAAAATACTTCCATCCCGCGTAAAGTCGAGAATACGGATAAAGATCTTACCGAAAAATTCAAAGATAGCCTGTACAGCCGGGACATAAAGAATTCCGACAGCCAATACCAACTGCATCGCCAAACCGATCCCCACCACTTTCCAGGAAATAGCTTTCCGGTCTTTACTGAACAACCAGGCGATCGCTAACAAAGAAACAATCCCCAGTAATCCCCGGAATACCGACATGAAAGAGATATGACTTTCAATATTAGCAGCCGATTGTATACCACCACCTTGCTGAGCCAACACAGGGCTCACCACAAACAATACAGGCAAAAGCCAGCAAGCTTTCTTTAACACACCACTCATAACTCAGATTTTAGAGCTGCAATTTAGCCCTAAAAAATGAATAAAAAAGGGGGGAGTATAACTTTTTTTTATACATTGCCATGTTTTTTATCCATATCATTAATATCAAATCCGATTTATACATGAAACGTTTATTTCTCATTCTGTGGTGTATCTGTTCGGTCGTCTGTTTTTTTATTTCTTGTACCCGGAAGCCGGACAAAGCGACACTCACCATTTACTGTACTACCGACGTACACGGTAGTCTTTTTGACTTCGATTTAAAGCAAAACCGCCCTACTTTATACAGTCTGGCCGGGGTAGCCGGTTATCTCTCGGAAGAGCGTAAAGCGGGTGACAGGGAGTATATTCTATTAGACGGGGGTGATATCCTTCAAGGACAACCTTCCAACTATTATTTCAATTATATCGATACCCTTCAGACCAATATTACCGCCCAGGTCCTGAACGATCTGGGTTACGATGCCGCTGCCGTAGGCAATCACGATATCGAGGCAGGCCATCCGGTCTATGATAAAGTGGCCGGAGAATTTCACTTTCCCTGGCTAGCAGCGAATGCAATAGATACCCGAACCGGAGCACCTTACTTCAAACCTTACACCGTACTCCACCGCAAGGGACTCAAAATAGCCGTTTTAGGAATGATCACCCCGGGTATTCCCAAATGGCTTCCCCAGCATTTGTGGGACGGTATCGAATTCGAAGATATGATCGGGACGGCCCGGAAATGGGTACCTCTGATTCAGGAAAAAGAACACCCCGACCTGCTGATCGGCCTGTTTCATGCCGGTTACAATTACAACTATGCCGGTGAAAACAAAGACACTCCCCGCAATGAAAATGCCACGATGTTAGTGGCCCGGCAAGTAGAGGGTTTCGATATCATCGTCTCGGGCCATGATCATCAGGAAAAGGTAGAAGAAATCACAAACGACGCGGGACATAAAGTGTTGATCGTGGATGCCCGTTCGCATGCCCGGGCTTTAGGCAAGATCACCGTCAGCCTGACCCGGCATGCCGGACATTACGACAAGACCTATACCGCCGAATTGATCGATCCGGCGAAAGCCCCACGGGATACGGCTTATCTCCGGAAATTCACACCGGCCCTGAATCAGGTGAAAGCCTATATCGACACTCCCATCGGCGAATTTACCGAAACATTATCGGGGCGGGAAGGCCTGTTCGGTCCTTCGGCTTTTACCGACTTCATACATAATGCCCAACTCCGGGAAACCCGGGCAGACGTTTCGTTCAGTACTGTCCTGCAAATGGACGCTAAAATCGCCCAAGGTGAGATTACCATCCGGGACATGTTCAATCTCTATAAATATGAAAACGGACTTTACCTGATGAAATTCACCGGACAGGAAATCGACCGTTACCTGGAATATGCTTATCAACTGCAATATAACACCATGACTTCTGCCCAAGATCATTTGTTGAATTTCAAAAAGGATGAACAGGGAAATATCGTTCGCAACCCCAAAGGTCACTATGTATTAGCCGCCGACTATTTCAACTATTCATGCGCAGCCGGAATCAAATACACAGTAGACGTCAGCCGGCAACCCGGCAACCGGGTAGAAATCCATTCCCTGAGCGACGGCCGCCCTTTCCATGCCGACAGCACTTACACCGTTGCAATCAATTCCTACCGGGGAAACGGAGGAGGCGGGCATCTTACCCAAGGAGTAGGATGGACAAAAACGGATATCAATCAACGGATACTAAAAATCTGGGACAAAGATGTGCGTTACTATATCACGGAATACATTAAAGAAAAGAAAGTATTGACTCCGCGTTGCCGCAACGATTGGAAAGTCATTCCGGAGGCCTGGTTTCAGGCAGGCAAAAAACAGGATTATAAAATCATATACGAAAGCCATTGAGTTACTTCATCACTCCGCAGAATGAATCACAAAAGACGGGGCTCATCGCTGAGTCCCGTCTTTTATGATTGAAAGTGCCATGCTCTACCCGATTGCTTTCAAAGAATCTTCGACATATTCGAATTCAGCTTTACCGGTCACCACATATTTGACGGTATACACCGTCGTATCTTTCGTACCATTGATCCCATAGATCGAGAAGTTGACGGTATAGGTCACTTCGACGCCCGTCACCACATCGGCATCACTGTAAATAGCTTCCAAACCGATCCGAACCGCTTCCGGCAGACGTTCGAACATCAGTGCAGTCAGCTCTTCATCCGAAAGATGCTGATACGCGGCAGCTCCGGCCTTATTACTTTCCCTCCAAGAATAAGGATAAAAACTAAAGTTATTCTGATAAGAAGAAGCTCCGTAATAAAATTCGGCATTCGTATAGCCCGTCTGATAGTAATCGGAACCGAAAGTCTTTCCGACATAATCTACGATAGCCTGATAGAAAGCAGCCGACTCTGCATTTCCTTTGACAGCTTCCAGCGTGATTGTCATACTCGGATCAAACTTCCAGACACCACCGGCAAAGACATACTGTTGTGTGAGGTCGACAATCCGGGTATTCAGCGTCCATCTGCCAGTCGCAGCGGAATAGGTATATTCATCGCTATAATTCTTCACCTCTTTGCCATTGTTGTAGCGATAAACCACCACACGGTTTTCCTGATCTACCGGATAAGCGATTACCTTTGCCAAATAATTCGGCAAATAATCCGCAGCAGAAACTTTTTCGGAGAAACAATACTGGTTTTGTCCCATTTCTTTATAGTCCTGTACCGACAAAACAAGTACATTCTTATCCGCATTATTCCATTTCTTTCCGTCGAACACCTTCAAATCGAAGGCCACGTCTGCTTTCAATCCCTCTCCTTCCGGAATTTTCGAACCGATCATCACGTTGTCGATCTGATAAGTTGTAGTCTTTTTGTTCACTCCGTCGCCTAAATATTTAAAAGCAACGAACACCTTTTTACCACCGTATTGTGCCAGGGGAAAAGTACCGGCAGAAGCGAAACTACCGTATCCTTTTGCGGGTGCACTCGGAATAGTAAAATGAGAAGTAATATCAGTCCAGGTTGCCTTTTTTACGTCCTTGCCGTCAAAATCTTCCGAAATCCATACCGTAAGACAATCGGCATTCCAGTTTCCGACACAAACATCAAAACTCAGTTTATCGTCAGCACCGACCGTCATTTCCGGCGTAACCATCCAAGCCTCGCACTCTCCTTCCGTCTTATAAGCAGAATACTGTATGTATTGATTGTTGTTATAAGCAGTCACCTTCCACTGTGTGCCTCCTGTAGAGCTGACGAACCAATCTTTTTCAGATCCCCAATCTTTCAGCCGGGTCAAATTACCCGTCCCGAGATCTTCAAAATTCTCCCAAAGTTGTGGGGCCTCCAAAGTATTGTTACTTTGTGCATTATATCTATATTCGACTAAAACAACATCTCCCTCTTCGGGCTCTTCATACCCGTTGATCAATAGATCGGCCACTTTATTTTTTGTATTCTCATTGAGGTAAGGCACGAACTTTGCATTTCCGTATGCTGCCCGATAATCCTTATTCCCAGCCTTATAGGATTTTATCGAAGAATAGGCTGAAAGTAATTCGGACTTATTTTCCCGGTAACTATAAGTTACTTTCACACTCGAACCTTCATCGGCAGTAAAATACTTAGCCGCCAAAAATGCCGGCAGATAAGTCGGGCCGGGAACCGTTTCATTAAGGTACAAATCGGTTTTCACTGCAGCTAACGCCTTATCGGTACCTTCTTTTTTAGCGATACTCTTATTCGTACTATTGTCACTGATAGCCGCATAATCCGCTTCAACCAAGGTATATTTCTCTTTTACCACATTCGCAGGCTTCACGATATCATCCAGGCCATCGAAATTCTTATCATTATAATCGCATGCCCCCACGATGAAAGCCATCCATATTGTACTGAGGATATATATTTTCTTCATCATTTTTCCAATTATAAACTTCATTACTATCTTTAAAAAGTTATTTTGAAACGTACGGAATAAGTACGGCCAAATCCATAATATACCTGTGCTGTCGTCCAATCGTGTGTCGTACCGTCCTCTGCGTCGGAAATATATTCCTGATCCAATACGTTATTTACATTAGCCGAAATGATTCCCCAAACTTTTCCGAGCGGGAAACGGTAACTCATATTCACATCCATACTTCCGGCAGACGGAATTTTCCAAGGAGTATCATATTTCATCGTTTTACCCAATTCCTTGGATAAATCACTTCCCTGCAGCTTGAATTTGGCATAATTACGAGCCCAATGGGTATAATCGGCTCCCAATCTCAAACCTTTCAACACCTGATAATTGGCTCCGAAAGCAAAAGTCGTCTGTGCCGAGTTGCCGACTTTCACATCTTTCAAATCGACATCCACTTTCGCATGTTCTTTACTCTTTTCTGTCGTCACTACCCCATCTTTGGTCAAAGGTATTCCCTGGTCATTATATAGATAACCGGTAGCCCTGCTATTCCAGCGCCAATCGGCTAATGACAGCATACCTGTCAGCTCCAGATTACGCACAGGTTTCACCGTTACCTCGAGCTCTACTCCCTGATGTAAAGCGTCTACCCCCGTCATATTGATCCGTCCCCGTTCGTCAGAATCCTGGAAAGTGACACTGGCTCCCATACTCTTATCCATCCAGGCCGTACGATAGAGGTTCAGGTTAGCGGTGAATACCGGAGAACGGAAACCATATCCCAATTCTACAGAGAAGATCTTTTCATTCACAGCATCCTTATTCAGCTCGTTGCTATTTTCCTTATTCAGGAACACGGCATATTCGAAGAAAGGAGCTTTTGAAATAAAACCGATATTGGCAAATACATTGTTGTGTTCATCCAGATTATAATTGGCACCTCCTTTGACCGTTCCACTCCAGAAATCGGCTTTGCCTGATTTTGCATGTGCTTTGTCGTAATAGAAACGGTCATAACGCCAATACATCGTATTGGATACCGAACCGGCAATAAATGTAGCCAGGGCATTCCGGTTGAATTCTACTTGTCCGAATACTCCTTCCTGCGTAACAAAACCATCGTAGTTCCGGTATACGACATCACCGACTTTCAACTTCTCGTTCTTCCAGTTCGCATCTTGTGCCAACGCATTATTTTCAGCTTTTACATTTTTACGGCTTTCCGAATCGACATAATAATCGCCTCCATAAAGATCCACCAGGACAGCTTTGTGGGTTCCTTTATAATACCGCAGGTCGAGACCGCCGTATACATTAAAATACTGACCGAGCTGAGTGGTGTAAGTCGATAACAAACCGTACCATTCATGGTTGTTGATATTATTGGACATCGCCATCTGCGAACCGTTCTCGCTCTTCATATTCAAATCATAAATGGCTGCATAATCGAATGTCCCGTCAGCAGCCCGGAATTGCGTATTCAACGTTCCGTCCAAAGCCGTAGCATACCAGCTATTTTTATAAGTGCTGTTTCCTTGTCCGCGATAACCGCCTCCCCGACCGATAGACACATATAAGGCTGTCGACAAACTGGATTTTTCATTGATTGTCCAGTAATGGTTCAAAGAAATCTGAGGTTTATGGAATTTATTATATCCGGCCACTTTCCGCTGTCCGTTCAGTCCGAATCCATAAACAGCATTGAATTTATATTTATTAGCATGTTTCTGCCATTCTGAAATCAACAGATTGTCATTTCGCTGATTATGCCATTGAGGAGCCCCCAATACGGTCAGCGAGATCATGTGTTTGTCATTGATCTGCTTGGATACATTTCCGAAATAGCTGTACGCTTCGAACTCGGTCCCTTGTACATAACCGTTTCCCCAGCTCTTAGCACCTAATATCGAAATCGCCCACCCGTTACGCAAACCGGTAGAAACATTGAATGCGATCTTATTAAATCCGTCGTTTCCCACAGCGTAAGAGATACCTCCTCCGGCTTTGACGTCGGTCGTATTGGTCACGATATTGATAGAACCTCCTACCGAAGGGGCAGCCACCTTAGCCGCACCGAGTCCGCGTTGTACCTGCATCGAACGGGTAACATCCGAAAGTCCGGCCCAATTCGACCAGTAGATTTTACCGCTTTCCATTTCGTTCATCGGCACTCCATTGACCATAACGGCCACATTTTCACTTTCGAAGCCACGTACATTTACCCGGGAATCACCGAATCCTCCACCTTGTTTCGTAGCATATATACTAGGTGTAGATTTTAAAATTTCAGGAAACTCCTGAGTGGAGAGTTTATTTTCTATGGCTACCGGATCGATCACAGCCACAGCTACAGGAGTCTTCCGGCTAACAGCTACCGAAGCAGTAACCGTCACATCACCCAAACCGATGGATTCGGTTTCCAAAGCAATGGTTCCTAAATTCAGTTCTTTTCCCAAGGTCACCTCTTTTTTCAATTCTTTGTAACCGACACAACGGAAAGTTAAAGTTTGCTTGCCTGTCTGACCGGTCTTCAACGTAAAACTACCATCCAGATCGGCAGCTACGCCTTCCGAAGTACCCTCCAGCATCACTGTCGCCCCAACCAAAGGTTCTTTCGTTTGAGAATCAACAATTTTTCCTTTAATCGTCCCTTGAGCCACCGTCATAAACGACATGAGGCACAAAGAGAGCATAAGTAATAAAGCCTTAGTAAATAAACTTTTCATACAATAACATCTCTTAATATTAATAAATGATTTAACCCTATTTTTCACACCACCAACGCTCTTTAAAAACAAACGTATAATTTTATATATAAAAATGGAATTACATTAAATATTTAACACAAACATATAAAAGTCAAAACTTTTTATAATAATAACCGTTTTGACGCCGTAAAAATATAGAATTAATATTACAAAATAGCTATATCGATTCTTTTAAGACAAAAAAAGAGAAAAGCCAAACTATCCGGTTTATTTTTTCGTTAGCAACCGGCATATAAAACATTAACAAACAAATGATTATAAAAATAATCACATTTCATTCAAAAAAAATCCGGCATTTTGTAACTCTTTCTCATTTTTCGGCGTATAACTCCATGATTTAGCACACACCACGGGGAGAGGAAGTTTATAAAACAAGCTGATTTCCAAAGCAGTTCTTTAAAATGACGAAAAGGTATACCACGGGATATTTACACCACGCACACACCACACAGACGCACATATAATAATTTCTTTTCAAAAATCCCTGCCTGTTTCAATTTTAAAGTCTCAAGGAAATGTCTCCCTAAAAAACACAGAAGACGCAATTAGTTGCGCCTTCTTGTTTTTTACAAACCGTATTGTAAACAAAATAGAGTGTCTTTCGACGATTTACTACCTGAAAATTGAAAAGTCTGCCGAATTTGAATAAATTTGTACGAGTGCCCGTAAAACCATAAAAAACAGGCGTCTTCCTTTGTATCGAATAAAAGATGAATCACCATTAATTGGCTATAATTTATGAAAAAGACCATTATGACCTCTCTGTTCCTTTTATTTTCTTTTGGCATTTTTGCACAAAATCAGGTCAGAATCAGTTATGTATCCCCCGATTCTATTCCGTCGGCCACTCTGGATTTGATGGATTTTTTAGATATAAAATACATGAAAATGAAAATTCATGGAGACATCAAAGGGAAAAAATGGCAACTATGGGTGAACGAATCCCATGAAGGTAAAATTACGTCTAAATCCTTATTTCCTTATGCATTTGAATTTTCCGACACTCTGGCCACTTTCGTTTTCATCGCACAAGATCAAAACGACACACTGACTCTTGTTTGTAAAACCCCCCGATACAGTATGCCTAAGACAAAATATGCCATTGACACGAAGAACGGTACTGCTCCGCCGACACCTTATATTTTAATGGAAACCCTTCCGCCGACACCTTACACGACTAGCGACGAAATAAATCTGGTAGCCTATACAACCGGTATCAAACGCATTCATCAAGGTATGGATGCTTATGATTTTTGCGGTCTCCGGTATGCAAAAACAGATCCGAAGCAATGGCAGGAAAAGTTCAAACTGCCCCGTTTTGTCTATTTCTCCCTTCGACTGGAATAGATATATCATCCGGGAACAATAGAGTACTTTGTCCCCGGATGATTCTTTAACGGATTTCGGAACCGTTCTTCACCTCTTTGTCAGGACGGACAAAAGCCAGGGAACCATCGGCATTTTCAGCCATCAGAATCATACCCTGCGACTCGATGCCTTTGAGCGCTTTAGGCTCCAGATTCACCAGGATACTCACTTGCTGCCCGATCACTTCTTCAGGTGTATAATACTCAGCGATTCCGGATACGACCGTGCGGGTATCTATACCGGTATCGATCGTCAGCTTCATTAATTTCTTCGTCTTCGCCACCTTTTCGGCAGCAATGATTTTTCCGGCACGTATATCCAGTTTAGCAAAATCATCGAACGAAATATTTTCTTTCGCCGGCTTTACTTGTGCATTAGCCATCTCATTGGCCTTTTTAGTAGCCAGCAATTTATCGATTTGTCGCTGAATCTGCTCATCTTCGATCTTCTCGAACAACAATCCCGGTTCATTCAGCCGATGCCCTGCCGGCACCACCTCATCTCCCATCCGGTTCCAGGCGATCGGAGCTATATTCAGGAAATCCCTCAATTTCGACGCACTGAACGGAATAAACGGTTCGGTCAAAGTAGACAGGTCCCCTGCAATCTGTAAACAGATATTCAAAATAGTCTTCACCCGGGCTTCATCGGTCTTGATTAATTTCCAGGGTTCCGTGTCGGCCAGGTATTTATTTCCCAAACGGGCCAGATTCATACATTCTTTGAGTCCTTCCCGGAAGTGAAAATTATCCAGATTTTTCTCTACCCGGCTGATAATCTCAGGAATTTCAGCCAATACTTCTTTATCATAATCCGCCAGTTCTCCGCGCTCAGGCACTATACCGCCGAAATATTTCTGCGTCAGCACCAATGCGCGGTTGATGAAGTTGCCGTAAATAGCCACCAGCTCACTGTTATTCCGGGCTTGAAAATCCTTCCAGGTAAAATCGTTGTCTTTGGTTTCGGGAGCATTGGCTGTCAACACATACCGCAACACATCCTGTTTACCTTCGAAGTCACGCAAATATTCATGCAACCATACGGCCCAATTCCGGGAAGTCGAAATCTTGTCTCCTTCCAGATTCAAAAACTCATTGGCCGGCACATTATCGGGCAATATATAACTACCTTCTGCTTTCAACATCGCAGGGAAAATAATACAATGGAATACAATATTATCTTTCCCGATAAAATGGATCATCCGGGTTTCGGGATCCTTCCAATATTTTTCCCATTCCGGAGTCAGATCTTTCGTTGCAGAAATGTATCCGATAGGAGCATCGAACCAGACATAGAGCACCTTTCCTTTCGCTTCATCGAGCGGTACGGGCACCCCCCAATCCAAATCGCGGGTCACGGCACGGGGCTGTAAACCATTATCCAACCACGATTTACATTGTCCGTAAACATTACTTTTCCACTCTTTATGGCCTTCCAAAATCCATTCTTTCAACCAATCCTCATAGCGATCCAAAGGTAAATACCAGTGTTTCGTCTCTTTAAGTTCCGGTTTGTTACCGGTAACCGCCGATACAGGATCGATCAGATCGGTAGCATTCAGGCTGGTACCACAAGCCTCACACTGATCGCCATAAGCCCGTTCATTCCCACAATGAGGACATTTCCCTACAATATAGCGGTCAGCCAAAAACTGTCCGGCTTTCTCATCATAGAACTGCATAGAAGTTTTCTCGATGAATTTTCCTTCGTCATATAACTTCTTAAAGAAAGCCGAAGACAATTCATGATGTGTTTTCGAACTTGTGCGGGAATAGATATCGAAAGAGATACCGAACTCTTCGAAAGAATCTTTGATGATTTGATGATAACGGTCAACAATATCCTGAGGAGTCACTCCCTCTTTTTGAGCCTTGATGGTAATGGGCACTCCATGCTCATCCGAACCACCGATAAATACTACTTCTTCTCCTTTTTGCCGCAGATAGCGCACATAAATATCGGCCGGAACATAAACACCGGCCAGATGACCGATATGCACAGGCCCGTTAGCATAAGGTAATGCCGTCGTGATCAGATTCCTTTTGAACTTAGCCATATCTCTTCTTGTTATTTCAGTTTCAAAATCTTAAATTGCAGTGTGCAAAGGTAAGAAATAATTGAAAATTGAAAATTGAAAATTGAAAATTACTTATCTTCGCACCCGAAAAGCCTTATCGCTTTCTGCCTATAGCTTATAGCTTTTAGCCTATAGCTTATTACTTTTTAATTTTACTGTATGTTCAGACCACCATATCTTCAATCCGGCGATAAAGTCGCCCTGGTTTCTCCGGCAGGTATCATCGATCCGCTATCGATACATGATGCGGTAGAAGTGTTACGTTCCTGGGAACTGAATCCTATCGTAGGCCCGAACGCGGCAGCTACCTACGGCTATTTTGCAGGCCGGGACGAACAACGCCTGCAGGATATGCAATGGGCGCTCGATGACGAAGACATCCGGGCCATATTTTGTACCCGTGGCGGATATGGCAGTTTACGCATTGTCGAACAACTGGATTATTCTATTTTTCAAGGTTCCCCGAAATGGCTTATCGGATTCAGCGATATTACCGTTTTCCATTCGAAGCTCAACACGCTGGGCATTGAAAGCATGCACGCCCCTATGCCTAAAAGTTTTCGCACAACAAATCCGGCAGCCTTATTACGACTGAAAGAATTTTTATTCGGGAAAATATCTTCTTACCGGCTTCCTCCCCATCCGTTCAACCGAGAAGGGATCGTACAGGCCGAACTGACGGGTGGAAATCTGACTCTTTTACATTGTCTGCGTTCTTCGGTATTGGAATGTAAACACCAAAGTTCTATTCTATTTATGGAAGATGTAGGGGAAAATCTATATTCGATCGACCGCATGCTACAAAGCCTGAAGCTAACGGATAAGTTTTCAAAACTTCAGGGACTTATTGTCGGAGACTTTACAGAAATGAAAGGGCTCAATTTCGGGAAAGATGCTTATGAAATCATACAAGAAGTATTCGCCGACTATGCCTATCCGATCTGTTTCGGTTTTCCGGCCGGACATGCAGAGAACAATTTTCCTCTGATCATCGGTTCGACGATCGAAATGGAGATCAGTGCTACCGGAACTACCATCCATTTTCAAAATGATTAAACAAGCTTGTAAATGAGAAAATACATCTTTTTCCTATCGGTTATTTTAATGGGAGCTTGCCAATCACCGGCAGTCTTCGAAAAATATGAAGAACAACCCGACGAAGTCTGGAACCGGTATCATATCGTCGAATTTACAGCCGACATCCCGGACAGTGGACAATATATAGTGAAACTCTGTTTGCGGCATACCACCGATTACGAGATGGCCAATCTTTGGTGTTTCGTCTCTACCCGCAGTCACGGACAAGAGCAATTATCCGATACGGTAAACCTGAAAATAGCAGAACCCGACGGCCGTTGGTTGGGAAAAGGCAACAGCATTAAAACATTGGAACAACCGATCAATCGTAATCCGGTGACTCTTCCCCAAGGAAATGTAATCTTCCGGATCGAACAAGGCATGCGGATGGAAGAAATGGCCGGAGTAAAAGATGTAGGGATAAAGATCGAGAAAGTGCAAACTCAGGGATAAGGATTAATCAGATTCATAGAAAAAAGATGGCAAAGAAAAAACTGGCACGATTTGCAGAAATGGAAGTATTACCCAATGTGTTCCAGCCCAAGCATGAAGAGGTGTTTCGTACGGATTACCCCCTGAAGGGAAAATGGAATGAGGAGGTCTTTCATAACGATCATCCCATCATTCTGGAAATCGGGTGCGGCAAAGGAGAATATACGGTCGAACTGGGAAAATTGTATCCCGAAAAAAATTTTATCGGACTGGATATCAAGGGTGCCCGTATGTGGAAAGGGGCTAAAACAGCTGTAGAAGACGGAATGAATAATGTAGCTTTCCTGCGTATGTATGCCGAAATGCTCGAATCGGTTTTCGCTCCGGGAGAAATTGCAGAACTCTGGATTACCTTCCCTGATCCTCAAATGGCTAAAGCCCGTAAACGCCTTAGCGGGACCCGCTTTTTGAGTCTCTACCGGAAAATACTGGCCCCACAAGCTGTGATCCATCTGAAAACGGACAGCCTGTTTTTATACCGATACACCTCGGCTCTGATCGAACTCAACCACTTACCGGTAGAAGTCCGAACCGAAGACCTGTACGGCTGCGGCTGGGAAGATAAAATTTTGAGCATTAAAACATTTTATGAAAAACAGTGGCTATCGAGAGGGAAACAGATCAAATATCTCCGTTTTTCTTTAGGAGAAGACATCCCTCTGACCGAGCCCGACGTAGAAATAGAAAAAGACGATTATCACAGCGAAACACGCTATATGAACAGTCACCTTGTTCACGGAAATAAAGCAATCAGGAATAATTGAAAATGGAAAAGAAGAGAGTATTGATGGCTATGAGCGGAGGTATCGACAGTACGGTCGCCGCCATGTTATTACTAGAGCAAGGATACGAATTGGTAGGCGTAACTTACCGTACTTTCGACAATATATCCCGGGGATGTATGGAGAAAGAAAAGGGATGTTGCAGCGTCGATTCTCTGTTCGAAGCGAAACGTATGGCTCAGGAACTGGGATTCGAACACCATATTCTGGATATCCGGCAAGAATTTAAAGATACGGTGATCACCAATTTTATCGGAGAATATCTGCAAGGACGCACTCCCAACCCTTGTGTCATCTGCAATTCGACGATCAAATGGGGGAAATTGATCGAGACGGCCAACGAAATGAGATGCGATTATATCGCTACCGGCCATTATGCCCGCATCGGTCATCAGGATGGACGCCGGTATCTGCGGAAAGGAGCAGACCTCTCGAAAGATCAAACGTATTTTCTTTGGACCCTGACTCAAGAAAATCTATCCCGTACGCTTTTCCCACTGGGCGAACTGACCAAACCCGAAGTGCGGCAGATCGCTTTTGATCACGGATATGAAAAACTGTCTAAAAAAGGGGAAAGTCAGGAGATTTGTTTCATTCCCGGCAATGACTACCGGACTTTTCTGGCCGAACAGGTCGAAAACTATACGGAAAAATACGGTCCGGGGAACTTCGTCGATACCAGTGGTAAACGCCTGGGCGAACACAAGGGATACCCCAACTATACGATAGGACAGCGGAAAGGACTGGGTATCGCTTTAGGCCAGCCGATGTTTGTCATAGCCATTCATCCCGAAGATAATACGGTCGTACTAGGCACAAAGGAAGAATTGCAAGGAAAATCTTTCTTTGCCAAAGAGATCAACCTCATGAAATACGCAAAAATCCCCGACGGGCTGGAAGTCACCGCCAAGATCCGCTACCGGAATGAAGGGAAGAAAGCTTCTTTATATCCGGAAGACAACCGCCTGCGCGTCGTCTTTCATGAAACCATGGATTCCATCACCCCCGGCCAAAGCGCCGTATTCTATGAAGGAGAAGACGTTGTGGGGGGAGGGGTGATAGAAGGTAAAAGGCTATAAGCTAAAAGCCTTTAGCTTCATAGCCTTTTCAGCTTCTCTTCAATGATCCCGGTGATCACATCCCGTAAAGGGAAACCCATGACACGGACCATTTTGGGGACGAAACTGTTGGCGGTCATACCGGGCGTGGTATTGACTTCCAACATGATGATTTCTTCCCCCCGGACAAAACCGTCGATACGGACGATTCCTTCACACCGCAGGATGTCATATACCTCGGAAGCCATATCCTGAATCCGGCCGGTAATCTCTGCAGAAAAACGTCCGGGAATAATCTCATCCGACATTTTTGCATCGTATTTAGCCTCGTAATCGAAAAATTCTTTTTTGGGAATGACCTCGGCGACAGGCATAACCACTTTTTTATCTCCTACTTTGTATAAACCGCAGGTAAACTCAATCCCATCGATAAAGCTCTCGACCAAAATCTCTCTGCACATCTTGAAAGCCCCCTCGACCGCAGCATCGAAATCGGCAGCTGTCTTCACTTTAGACACACCGAAACTCGAGCCTTCGGCATTGGGCTTTACAAAACAAGGTAAACCGACAGCCTTCAGCACCGCTTCTTTATCGAAAGCCTTTCCTCTGACCAGCATGATCGGATGAGTCGTATTGATACCAAAAGCATTCAAATAATTCGTACAGGTATATTTATCGAAAGTAATGGCTTCCACCAAAGTATTACAGGTTGAATAAGGCACTCCCATCATATCGAGATAACCTTGCAACATCCCGTTTTCACCGGGATTACCATGAATGGTGATATAGGCGAAATCAAAAACAACTTTCTTCCCCTGGTATTCAAATGAAAAATCATTTTTATCTACCGGAAATTTCTGATCTCCGATCTCCACCATCCAATCTCTGCCCCGTAAGATCATCAGGTATTTATTGTATTTTTCTCCGTCTACTTCTGAAAAGATATGATTCCCGGATTTTATAGATACTTCATATTCAGAAGAATTTCCTCCTGCAATCACCACTACATTTTTTTTCATGATCTAAAAGTTATATTTTCAATTCCTATCGTGCAAAATTAACTTTCAAATTACAAATATCAATTTTTGCTGAACAATATTTCCATCCCAACTTTCGATATTTAAGAAGTACGATCAGTTTACCTGCATTCAACCCGATTCAGATTTTGTCATAAAAATCACTATATCTTTCCCGTCTCCAGCATATAATACCCGTTCCGCTTCTACCGGATAAAGGTTGTTATATTTTTTCTTTTTATTCCGATTCCGGGTTTTATACCGTCAGACCGGAGCGTCTGAAACGGTCCTGTTCCAATGGTCTCCTATGCGTTCAGAAACATACCCGCTCCCTGAAGAAATTACCTTTGCCATGATGTTTATATTTAGTTCTGAAGTTGATAATATAATAAAAAAAGTTTAAATCTCCAATTTATTTTCAATTTAATGCCAATTTTAATTGGTGTTAAAATGGAGATTAATTGGAATTGAATTGGAGTTGATACATATTAACTATATGGTAACTACCTATTTACTATATGGCAAAGAACTACCTTCCTCAGGCTTTTACTTGAAGCAGAAGGTAAAATGAATATTACTCTTCAATAAAACTCTTTTTGAAAGCAGGATAAATAAACTGAATCTTTATTGATGGATCCTTTCGAAAGTATTCAATCAATACCGCTCTCCAAATACGAATACCGAAGACGAATAAGTACAAAAAATGCTAGGTTTATTTCGTTACCAATTCGTCTCCGGTGATCGGAATTGGCGACCCGGTCGCTTCTGTCGGTCGTCTACCTTTTTCTTTCACTGACCGGCGGAACTCCTCACTACGTTCGTCAGACACCACCGGTCGGGCGTTCAGAAAAAGCAAGACGACACTCGCCAGAGCTCCAATGGTCGCCAATCCCGATCACCTTCGACTTACGTTATCACTGAATTGCAGACCGGTCTTGATTTGAGAAATAACATTCTACCTAGAAATAATCCGGACGGTCCGGCTTCCTGCTGCTGCTAATTTCTGGTTGTATTTTCTTTGCCGGTTAGCTCTGCCGTGAGATGCAGGGTTTTATGGCGGAAGACCATTGGAGCAGGAACGAGTGTCCGGTTAGGCTTTCCGAACGCCCGACCGGTGGTGTTTGACGAACGTAGTGAGGAGTTCCGCCGGTCAGAGAAGGAAAGCCTTAACGGACCGGTCCTGGCGAACCGGTCTGACGGTATAAAACCCGGAATCGGAATAGAAAGAAAAAAATAAACCTAGAATTATTTAGATATGTTTTTATCTTCTTCAGCTAAATCCTTCCATTTGGTAATGAAGCCATTGCTTCAATCTCAGGGCCGGATATAGAAAAGCAGCCATTTATGGACTGGAATAATAGCGATATAGTAAGAAAAACATTTCTTACAAGGCATACCGTCTGCTAAATAATGGATCAATCCCAGAGAAAATTCATGAATAGGGGGAAGGGTATCCAGTAAATTGCCGTATGTGTCTTCCTGTTGAGAGAGGGTCATTTTTTTATATTGTTCCTCGCATAAGACAGGAAATTCACTCAAACGATAAACGAGACAATCCGAATTTTTTAAGATACGAATATCGAGTTCGATACCGACAGGAATCACAAGTAATTGTTTATTATGGATGATGAGATGGGGAAAATGTAAGCCGTCGATCCGGATCTCTCCCTGAAGTAGGAAAAGAATACTATTTTGTTTAAAATGATATTGTTGATAGGAATAACCTTCTAAAAAACGGAGATAATAAAACATATCCCCTCCACAAGAAGGGCAATCAGAGCAATTTATGTGTTCGTTACAAGGCATAGCACTAACTTTTTGCTTGTTGCACACACATAAATTTTCTTCCTGGACAAACATATGGATTTTTCCTGGAAGGAACTAATTTGAAAGACAATAATCTGAAATTATTTTAGCTTGCGTTGAAAATGCAGAAACCAAAGTGGAAGAACAGAGCCTTTCAAAATACTCGAAATCGTGATACTCCACCAAATTCCCGTCAACCCTAATTGGGGGAAGGAGGTCAGAAAATAGGCCATCGGAATACGTGCTCCGGTGAAAATAATCCCGGTCAGTGCCGGAGGAGTCGTATGTCCGGTACCATTGAATGCTCCGGCAGTAACGGATTCGGTTACCATGAAAAGTTGTGATAAAGCCAAAATCTTCAGGTAATTACCGCCGGCTTCAATGGCTTCCGGTTCGTTTACAAAAAGCCCGAAGATCTCGTGGTTTAATACAAAGAAGAGAATTCCGGCTCCCAAACCGATACTCCCGGCTATTCCTAATGTCAGGCGATAACCTTTACGGATACGTTCATAATTTCCGGCGCCGTAATTCTGTCCGGTAAAGGCAGCCAAGGCGGTAGAAAAACCGGCAGCAGTCATCCAGGAGATGGCTTCGATCTGTGCTCCGATACTTTGAGCAGCGACCCCTACTGCTCCCCAACGTGCGGCTAGGGTAGCCAAGGTCAAGGAAAACATGGAAAAGAGGGCATTTTGTATACTGACCGGCAAACCCAATAAAATGATACGTCGTGCATAATCTTGTTTCAATCGGCTGAGCAGGTGCATACGCCCTAACGGAAACCGGTCACTGAAGATCCGGCGTGCAAAGATGCCGTAAACCACTAATTGTGCTAATGCAGTGGCAACGGCAGCCCCTGCGGTACCCCAGGCCGGAAAGGGACCGATGCCGTAAATCAGCAAGGGATCGAGGATAATATTGACGATAAGTCCTACGGCAGAAGTACGGAAAGGAGTCCGGCTATCTCCCTGACCATTGTAAAGACCGCTGAACGTATTGTTATTGAATTGGAAAAATAACCCGGGAGCGACCAGACGCATATAATCGATCGCCTGGGTCGAAATAGAGGTTTCAAAACGGAACAAGCCCATCAGTAAAGGGGCTGCCAGGATGATGATACAGGCATAGATAAATCCGATTGTAGTCGATAAGGTAATGGCCTGACTGGCATAATGAGCTGCCCGGCGATAATCTTTCGAACCGACAGATTGGGAAACCGTAATCTCAGCCCCGATTTTAGTCATAAAGGACAAAGCGTTGCAAAGCCAGGTAAAAAAACCGGCAGCTCCGGCTGCAGCGACAGCATCACTTCCCAAATGACCGAGCCACAACATATCTGTCATGCTATAAGCCATTTGGATAAAAGAGGCCGAGATCAAGGGCACAGCCATGATCCACAAGCTTTTAAAAATACTGCCCTGTGTCAGGTCGGTTGTCTTCATCGATCTATCTACTATAATATGTCTTCCCCCTACTTCCTTTTTTCCTCTTTTCCCTTTTCTTTTCTCCCTTCGATCCTCTCCCCCCTCCTCTTCCGCTTTTAGCCTTTAGCTTATAGCCTTTTACTTTTTACCTTTTTTATTATAAGTTTCCAGTGCTTTTTCCAAAACCACCAAAGCCTTTGCCAAGTCTTCTTTCTTTAAGACATAAGCCAGGCGGACTTCGTTTTTACCTAATCCCGGAGTAGTATAAAACCCCGAAGCCGGAGCCATAAAGATGGTCTGACCCTCGTAATCGAATTCTTCCAGACACCAGGCACAGAACTTATCGGCATCGTCTATCGGAAGACGGGCCACTGTATAAAACGCTCCCATAGGTATAGGAGAATAACAGCCAGGGATCCGGTTAAGCCCGTCGATCAGGAATTTCCGGCGTTCGACATATTCATCATACACGTCGCGCATATATTCTTCGGGAGTATCCAGTGAAGCTTCGGCCATGATCTGTCCTATCAAAGGAGGACTTAAGCGAGCCTGACACCATTTCATCACATTCTCCCGGACTTGTTTGTTTTTAGTAATCAGAGCCCCGATCCGGATACCGCATTCACTGTAGCGTTTGGAGACAGAATCGACCAGAATGACGTTGTTTTCGATACCTTCGAGGTGAAAAGCCGAGATATAGGGTGCACCGGTGTAACAAAATTCCCGGTATACTTCGTCGGAAAACAGGAACAGGTCGTATTTCCTGACTAAATCCCGGATCTGGTTCATTTCTTTTCGGGTATACAGATAGCCGGTCGGATTGTTGGGATTACAAATCAGGATTGCTTTGGTACGCGGCGTGATCAAAGCTTCGAATTTTTCTACCGAAGGGAGAGCGAAGCCCTCGTCTATAGTAGAAGAAATCGTCTTGATCACTGCTCCGCAGGAAATCGCGAAAGCCATGTAATTGGCATAAGCCGGTTCGGGTACGATGATCTCATCTCCCGGATCGAGACAGGCCATAAATGAAAAAAATACAGCTTCCGATCCTCCGGTAGTGATGATGATATCGTCCGTACAGACATCTATATTGAATTTGTGGTAGTATTCTACCAGTTTTTTCCTAAAACTCAGAATGCCTTCACTGGGAGAGTATTCCAGCACTTCCCGGTCCAGATGGTGCGCCGCTCGTAATGCCACTTCCGGGGTCGCCAAATCCGGCTGACCGATATTGAGGTGGTAAACGACGGTTCCCTTGGCTTTGGCTCGATTAGCCAATGGGACCAATTTCCGGATAGGAGATGCGGGCATATCTATACCGCGTTGAGAAATGGTTGGCATTCGTTGAATATTTATTGTTTTTGTGTAATTGAGGGGCAAAGATAATAATAAATTCCAGGAACTTCAATTCAAAATCACAGCCAAACCCGGCAACTCTACATTGTATCCAAAACTTAACCCCTAACTTTAAATTACAGGGAAAAGGTTAGCGGGATATTTTATTGTATACCTAATTAAATTATCCTCAAAATTAAAGAATTTTTTCTCTAATATTTTGCTTTAGATCAAAAAAGGAGTAAATTTGACGTCGGAATAAAAACTCCGAAAAAGCTAATATATGATTAAGTATAACAATAAAATTATTACGAAATGAAAGTAACAGTTGTTGGAGCAGGTAACGTTGGTGCAACGTGCGCAAACTGCATTGCAGAAAAAGACATCGTAAACGAAGTGGTTCTTTTGGATATCAAGGAAGGTGTTTCCGAAGGGAAATCGCTGGATATGTGGCAGACTGCCCCGATCAATTTGTATGACACCCGTATTAAAGGTGTAACCAATGATTATGCAGCGACTGATAATTCTGAAGTAGTGGTGATCACTTCCGGTCTTCCCCGTAAACCGGGCATGAGCCGTGACGATTTGATTTCAACCAATGCCGGAATTGTAAAATCTGTTACTGAAAATGTAATCAAACATTCTCCGAATGCTAAGATCATCATTGTATCCAACCCCTTGGATGTGATGTGTTATTGTGCTTTCTTAGCTGCTAAAGTCGATTCATCTAAAGTATTCGGTATGGCCGGTGTATTGGATACTGCCCGTTACCGTGCTTTCTTAGCCGAAGCACTGAACGTATCTCCGAAAGATATTCAGGCACTGTTATTAGGTGGACATGGAGATACAATGGTTCCGCTGCCACGTTACACTTCTGTAGGTGGTATTCCTGTAACCGAATTGATCGACGCCGATAAATTGCAGGCAATCATCGAACGTACCAAAGTCGGTGGCGGCGAATTAGTTAAACTGATGGGAACTTCTGCCTGGTATGCTCCGGGTGCAGCTGCAGCTCAAATGGTCGAAGCGATCATCCGCGATCAGAAACGGGTATTCCCGGTTTGCGCTATGCTGAACGGCGAATATGGTATGAAAGACATCTATCTGGGCGTTCCGGTTGTATTGGGTAAAAACGGTATCGAAAAGATCATCGAAGTAAAACTCGACGATCAGGAAAAGGAACTGTTAGCAACTTCTGCAAAAGCTGTTAAATCGGTGATGACCGTATTGGACGACATGAAAATGTTCTAAAAACAGCCTAAAGGTTAAAAATAAAGAAACCGCCCCGAAAATCAGGACGGTTTCTTATTTTTGCGCCTCAACTATCAAGCAAGAGGGAAATGAAGAGGAAAAAAAATAAAAAGGCTTGCCATTTTACGACTCCATATCATCCTTATATCAATAGCCGGATTCAGACAGTAGCCGTTGAAATAGTCGGTTTGGAAGACAACAGCTACCACCTGATCGTACCGGTAGAAATCAATGGTATACAAGGAGATATGATTATCGATACCGGCGCATCGGTCACCGTCGTCGACAGACAGGTGTTCCCGGAAGACCTGCCCGAAGAAGCAGACGTTCAGATGACATCGGGTAGCGTCACCGGTCAGATCCACGACGTACATTTAGTAAAAGCAGCTAAATTTAAAATCGGGAAACGTACGATCAAAGAGATGCCGTTGGCTGCTATCGATTTAAAATATGTAAACGAAATGTACGACAAACATCTCAACCGGAAAATTATCGGATTATTGGGGTGTGACTTTTGTGTCAGGTATCAGGTGGCTATCGATTACCGGAAAAAGGAATTTACCATGTATTTTTAATAATCTACCATCTAAAAATCAGAATTATCTGTTTTTTTAGAAAAAATATTATACTTTTGCGCATTAATCGTGCTTAAAGAATTAGCAAAAATTAAGTCATATAATAATTTATTGTAAAATGCAGAATAAAGGAGCGATCACATTACTTGCTATTGCATTAGCGTTAGTGAGTCTTTACCAGTTATCTTTTACCTGGAAAACCAATCGGGTGGAAAAAGCTGCGAGGGAATATGCGCAGGGAGATCCCGTAAAGGAAAAAGTTTATCTGGATTCTATTGCAAACAAGGAAGTTTACAATTTCCTGGGAATTGCACAATACACTTACAAAGAGTGTAAAGAGTTGGAATTAAATCTGGGTCTTGACCTGCGTGGAGGTATGAACGTAACCATGGAAGTCGACGTGGTCGACGTGGTCCGCAGTCTGGCCAACTACAGTCAGGATGAAGCTTTCAATCAGGCTTTACAAGAAGCGGTGAAGATGCGTACATCCAGCCCGAAAGACTTTGTAACCCTGTTCGGCGAAGCATTCGAGAGAATTGCCCCGAATGCACAGCTGGCCTCTCCGAATATTTTCGGAACCGTAGAACTGAAAGATAAAATCAAAATCGGAGCCAGTAACAAGGAAGTTTTAGACGTTATCCGTCAGGAAGCCGAAGGAGCCATCGACAATACATTCAATATTCTGCGTACACGTATCGACCGTTTCGGTGTAGCACAGCCTAATATCCGTAAAGCAGATATCTCCGGTCGTATCGTGATCGAACTTCCGGGTATCAAAGATGCTCAACGGGTAAGAAAATTGTTGCAAGGAACAGCAGCGTTGGAGTTCTATGAAACCTTCGATAACGGAGATTTCTTTCCTTATCTGCAAGCAGCCAATGAAAAAGCCCGTACTATCGTTGAAGCTGAAGAGATACTGACTACTGAAAATGCAGCCAATGCAACGGCAGAACAACCGGAAACAGCCAAAGCGGATACAACTGCCAACAGCCTGATTTCTCAGGCCGCAGCACAAGATTCTACCAATAATCTGCTGGCCGATGAAGCTGCTTTCAAAAAAGCGAATCCTCTTTTCTCCGTTCTGACACCTAATATCGACCGTCAAAGCGGCCAGATCATCCCGACAGGTTCTTTAATAGGTTATTCTCATGTAAAAGATACGGCAGCGGTAAATGAAATCCTGGCTATGCCACAAGTAAAAGCGACTCTTCCCCGTAATGCCCGTCTGCTGTGGGAAATGAAACCCAATGGGGAGGTTATTGCTTTACATGCGATCAAAATCACGACCCGTGACGGCAAAGCTCCCCTGGATGGAGGTGCTGTCGTCGATGCCCGTCAGGAATACGAACACAACAGTGGACGCCCTGTGGTATCCATGAATATGAATGGAGAAGGAGCTAAAGTCTGGGCCCGGCTGACCAAAGAAAATGTGGGCCATAGCATCGCTATCGTATTGGATGGTTATGTTTGTTCTTCACCGAACGTGAACGATGAAATCAAAGGGGGTAGCTCACAGATTTCCGGTCAGTTCGACGTAAAAGAAGCCCAGGACTTAGCCAATATCCTGAAATCCGGTAAATTACCTGCTCCGGCACGTATCATTGCCGATGAGATCGTAGGACCGTCCTTAGGTAGCGAATCTATCCAATCCGGTATGTGGTCGTTCGTGATCGCTTTCGGTTTGGTTCTGATATACATGCTATTCTTCTATAGCAAAGGAGCAGGTCTGGCAGCAGACATCGCTTTGTTTACCAACTTATTCTTCTTATTCGGTGTACTTGCTTCTATCGGAGCGGTATTGACCCTACCGGGTATTGCCGGTATCGTCCTGACAATGGGTATGTCGGTTGATGCCAACGTATTGATCTATGAACGTATCCAGGAAGAATTGAGAGCAGGTAAAGGGTTGAGATTAGCCATCAAAGAAGGTTACAAACAAGCTTATTCCGCCATCATCGACGGTAACGTAACAACCTTATTGACCGGTTTCATCCTTTACTATTTTGGAGAAGGCCCGATCAAAGGTTTCGCAACCACATTGATCATCGGTATCTTCACTTCATTGTTCTGTGCGATCTTCATTACCCGGATCATTCTCGACAATGCATCCAAGAAAAATGATAACGTCAGATTTACCACTCCATTTACAGCCAACTGGTTGCAGGACGTACACTTCCCATTCCTCGAAAGACGGAAAGTGGGTTATACGGTATCCGGTATTATCACCGTTGTTTGTCTGGTATCTATGTTCACCCGCGGATTCGATAAAGGCATCGACTTCGTCGGAGGTAGAACTTATACGGTTGCTTTCGACCAGCCGGTAGAAGTGGAAAAAGTAGCAGAAAGTCTGGCTGCTGTGTATGGAAGTGCTCCTGAAGTAAAAACTTTCGGCGGAGACAATCAGGTCAGAATAACCACCAAGTATAAAATCGAAGATGAAGGAACGGAAGCTGACGACGAAGTAGAGGCCTTATTGTATGAAGGGTTGAAAAGCTACTTACCCGACGGTACCAGCAAAGAAGTATTCCTGAGCGACTATCGTCAAATGTCGCAGAAAGTGGGACCGGCAGTGGCGGAAGATGTCACCCGGGCTGCAATCTGGTCGGTAATCTTTGCCTTATTAGTGATCTTCGTTTACATTATGGTACGGTTCAGCAAATGGCAATATGGTGCCGGTGCCGTCCTCGGATTGGCTCACAATACCATTGTCGTATTAGGTTTGTTCTCCCTGTTGGCCGGATTCCTGCCTTTCTCTCTGGAGATCGACCAGGCCTTTATTGCAGCCATCCTGACCGTAGTGGGTTATTCGATCAACGACACGGTGGTTGTATTCGACCGTATCCGTGAATACCATCATCTGTACCCGAAACGCGACGATCTGGAAGTAACCGACTCTGCATTGAACTCTACATTACGCCGTACGTTCAGTACTTCTTTGTCGACCTTAGTGGTATTGTTAGCGATCTTCATCTTCGGTGGTACTTCTATCAAAGGTTTCGTATTCGCTCTGTTGATCGGTATCATCGTAGGAACCTATTCTTCTCTGTTCGTGGCCACACCGTTAGCTTACGAATTCAGAAAGAGATTCGGTAAAAAAGAAACGACTGTCGTGAAGAAATAAACAGTTCTCACTCTCATAAGAAAACGCCTTGCAAAAGGCGTTTTTTTTGTACTTTATTGGTATAATACAGGATGCGGCTCGGCCATGCCAAATTTGAAAACAAAGTTTTCATTTGTCATTGCTCCCGCCTTTCACTATATTTGTATAATATAGGATGCGGCTTGGCAAAATCAATCAAACCAGTTTGTTGTTTTTGCTCTCGCCTTTCACTATATTTGCCTAAAAATGTCCTATGCGTCAAATTAAAATATGTTTGGGCAGTTCGTGTTATTCCCGGGGAAACAATGTCCATCTCGAAGTGATCAAGAAATACATAGCAGAAAATCACCTGGAAGCCGAGATTTCATTCTCCGGTCATCTGTGCGAAGAATTATGCAGTAGCGGTCCGATCCTCCGAATCGACGAGAAAGTCTACAAAGAGGTCAATCTCTCGGGTTTATACAAAATACTTCAGGAAGAATTTCCGATAAAATAATAACAGGCGAAAGGCAACCTCACCCATAACACAGTTTACCCAGCAACCATGAACAGATCTATGGATTTAAAACCGATCTATACCGAACCGGAAAATTGTCAGGACTGTTATAAATGTGTCCGTGAATGTCCGGTAAAAGCGATTCAGATCGAAGACAATAAGGCCTACATCATAGAAGAACGATGTATCTACTGTGGCCACTGTACCCAAGTTTGCCCTACCGGTGCAAAAAAGATCCGGGACGGGGTCAGCCGTACCCGTCTTATCTTGCAGAATTATCCCCGGGTAATCTTATCCCTCGCCCCCTCCTGGGCCTGTGAATTCGAAGATTTATCCATCGGACAACTTATCGCAGCCATCCGCAAACTTGGTTTTTCAGGAGTATCCGAGACTGCGATCGGTGCAGAATTGGTCTCTTCACGGGTATCGGATTATCTACAGCAATCGCAACCGGGAGTGTATATCTCTTCCGCCTGTCCGGTAGTGGTCGAATACATCCGGAAATACTCCACCGAGCATACTCCGGCCATCACGCCGATGCTCTCCCCTATGTTAGCCCATGCCAGAATTTTAAAAGACTATTACGGAAACGATTTAAAAGTCATCTTTGCAGGCCCATGTATCTGTAAGAAACTGGAAGCGGATCATTTTAAAGACCTGGTGGAAGTGGCTATCACTTTTAAAGACCTGAAAAACTGGTTTGAAAAAGAAAATATTCATCCCGAACAATTAGCTCCGGCTGCAGAGGATCACTTTATCCCCTGGCAGGCCGGAATCGGTTCTCTGTATCCTGTCGAAGGAGGCATGCTTCCGGGTATCGACGGTGAAAGCAAAAAGATTGTAAAAATGGCTTTCTCCGATTTGAGTAATATCAAAGATGTCATCAAAAACCTGGATACACGCCGGGAAAAAGATACGATTTTTCTGGAACTGCTGGCTTGTAAAGGAGGCTGCATCAATGGTCCGGCCAAACTCAGCCAGACCTCTCTGGCCATCAAAAGATACAATATTCAGCAACACCGGGCCGCACACCCCGAAAGTACCGTTCCCGATCTCGGGCATATCGATCTGACCACGACATTCAAGGCTTACGACTGTTCGGCAGCCCGGCATACAGAAGAAGAGATCAAGCAAGCCTTATCTGCTGTCGGTAAAAACAGTCCTGAAGACGAGCTCAACTGTAGCGGGTGTGGTTATGACTCCTGCCGTGATTTTGCAGTAGCCCTGGTCGAAGGCCGGGCAGAAGAAAACATGTGCGTATCCTATATGCGACGGGTGGCCCACGACAAAGCGACCGTCTTGTTACAAAAAATACCGGCAGGCGTATTACTGGTCGATAATGATCTGAAAATCTCCGATATGAACAGCTGTTGTGCCAACCTGCTGGGAGAGGATGTCGTCATGGTCTACGAAGCTTCGCCCGGATTACAAGGCGTTGAATTAGACAAAATCTGTAGCTTCACCGACCTCTTCCGCACGGTATTGAACACAGGTAAAGAGATCACGGAAAGGCAAATCCGGGAAGGCGATAAAATCTGGCTGCTCTCTATTTATAATATCCAACCCCACCGCCTGGTATTCGGAATCTTACAGGATCTTCGGGAACCTTATGTCCGTAAAGAATGGATGCTGGAAAAAACCCAGGAAGTGGTACGCAAATATATGGCTACAGTACAGGAAGTGGCTTGCCTGCTAGGTGAAAATGCAGCTTTTACCGATGCTACCCTACGGTCGATTATGGAGGCAGGGGAAAAGGTAAAAAGCTAAAGGCCAGAAGCAAGAGGGGAGGGAGAAAAAAGGTTGGAGGGGGAAAAGATGGGGGAACGAGTTTATAAGAAAAAGGAAGAATGAAAGAATCGGATATATTTATAGAAGTAGACTGTTTCCAAAAAAATAAAGCAGGCAATATCGTCTGTGGAGACAGTTACATGTCCCAGAAGTTAAAAGAGGAAGACCGGATCATCAGTGTATTATCGGACGGTTTAGGGAGTGGCATCAAAGCCAGTGTTTTATCGGCGATGACCGCTACCATGGCCATGAATTACACAGCCATGAACGAAAGTATTCTCCAAACCGCTCTCTCGATTATCCATACCCTGCCTAAGGATATGGTCCGTAAAATCAGTTATTCCACCTTTTGTATCTTCGACATCGATTGTTTCGGGAATACCCGGATTGTGGAATACGAAAGCCCGGCGGTCTATCTGTTTCGTCGCGGACAGGCAGTGGAAATCCGGAAAAAAAAGATCCCGATCGAACGGGAAGATCTGGAAAATACCTATCTGTGGATATCGGAGTTCAAGCTGGAAAAAGAAGACCGCCTGATTTGTTTTTCCGACGGAGTCAGCCAATCGGGAATGGGTAGCAGTAATATGCCTTTCGGTTGGGACGAAGGAGTCGGTATCTATATCGCAGAAACCTTAAGCCAGCACCCCGGTATATCGGCGAAAGAATTAGCCCGCAAGATCGTTTTAAGGGCCGAACGCAACGATAACTATCGTTTGCTGGACGACACCAGTTGTTGTGTCATTTACCGGCGAACGCCGCGCAATCTGCTCATCTGTACGGGCCCGCCTTACGATGAAAAAAAAGACCGGTATCTGGCAGAAAAAGTCAGGGATTTCAAAGGTAAAAAAGTACTCTGCGGAGGAACGACAGCCACGATTATTTCGCGGGAACTTCAATTCCCCCTGCAGGTCAGTATGGATATCACCGATAAAGAACTCCCCCCACTCTCCTATATGGAAGGAATCGACCTGATCACGGAAGGGATTCTGACCTTAAGTAAGGTGGAGCGGCTTTTAACCCAAGGGGTCCCCGAAAAATCACAGGGTCCGGCCAACGACCTGGTTAATCTGATACAAAACAGTGATAAAATCACCTTTATCGTCGGAACCCGGATCAATGTGGCACATCAGGATCCCAACCTACCCGTAGAACTGGAAATCCGGCGTAATGTGGTAAAAAAAATTAAATATTTATTAGAAACGAAATTCCTGAAAGATGTAGAAATTACCTATCTTTGACCCCTCAAAATGACACACATCAAAGACTACACATTAACAGGAAAGAAATTTTAAATTTGAATCCTATGGACAAAATCAAGCTGAGATTATGTGCAGGAACCATGTGTTATGTCATGGGCGGAGCCCAATTAATGGAAATAGAAGAATTGCTGTCTGAAGAAGAAAAACAAGGCATTGAAATCACCTTTTCTCCTTGTCTGCAACGGTGTAACGGCAAAGATACACCTCCTTTTGCAGAACTGAACGGAGAAATCATAACCGGTGTCAGTAAAGAAACCCTATTACGAATTATAAAAGAAGAATTAAGACATGTTGTACGATAATTTTGCGATGCTCACCAAACGGGAGTTATTAATCCGGATTGTCAAGTTATTAAAAAAAGACGAACTGATCACAGGTCTGAAATATCTCCCTGTCGAAATGCGTCCACGTAACAAGCGACCGGTGAGGTGTTGCATCCACAAAGACCGTTACATCCTCAAACACAAGATTATCTCGATTCTGGGCTTTGAAATTACAGACGAAGAGATCGACCTGATCCATCTCTCCGATTTCGCCCGCATGGCGATGGCTAATAAAAATATGAAGGAAAATATCCTTTCTGTTGTCCACGAAGCTTGTAGTGCCTGTATCCAATCACAATATGCCGTCACAAACCTTTGCCGGGGATGTGAAGGCCGGCCTTGCGTGATGAACTGCCCCAAAGCTGCAATTTCGTTTATCGGCGGCAAAGCCAGTATCAGCAGTGAGGATTGTGTCAGCTGCGGATTATGCCAGAAAGTTTGCCCCTATCATGCCATTGTATACACGCCTGTTCCTTGCGAAGACGTTTGTCCCGTAAAAGCGATCAGTAAAGATGCCGAAGGCGTAGAACATATCGATAAAGAAAAGTGTATCTATTGCGGAAAATGTATGCAAGCCTGTCCCTATGGAGCTATCATGGAACGGTCGAAAATCATCGATATACACAAAAGTATTAGTAATCCGAAGAAAAAAATCGTAGCTATCCCTGCTCCTGCTATCTATGGCCAGTTCAATGCCACTCCGGGGCAAGTGCTGGCAGCGATCAAACAAATCGGTTTCGACGATGTGATCGAAGTTGCTCTCGGTGCCGAGATCACAGCTGCAAACGAAGCCAAAGAATTGGAAGAAAAAATGCAGGAAGGCCAAGCTTTTATGACCACCTCTTGTTGCCCGGCTTATACCGGTTGGGTGGACAAGCATGCTCCGATGCTGAAACCCTATGTTTCGGAAACCCGGAGCCCGATGGTCTATGCAGCCCGATACGCGAAGGAGAAATATCCGGATGCCGAAGTCGTATTCATCGGACCGTGTCTGGCCAAACGCCATGAAGCCGATTCGGTCGACGAAGTGGATTATGTGATGAGCTTCGAAGAGCTGGGTGCTTTTATGGTGGCTTATGACATAGATGTAGCCAATTGCAGCGAGAAAGAGCTCAACCACGAAGTGACGAAGTACGGCCGTGGATTTGCTCAGGCCGGCGGAGTCCAGGCAGCTGTTGTCAATGCCATCGGTAACAAATATTCCAATATTCATATCGAAGGGTTGGATAAGAAAAATCAAGCCCTATTGAAGAGTATGGCTAAAAAACCCGACGCTCAATTCGTCGAAGTGATGGCCTGCGACGGAGGTTGTATCAACGGTCCCTGTTCATTAGCTCCCCTCACCTTAGCCAAACGACAAATCAAAAAAGTACTGGAATAACTAAAAGAACAATTGGTTTGTCAAATCGATGTCCCCTGTACCGCCTTTTTACGGCCGCAGGGGGCATCGATCTTATAATTACGTACCGTTTAGCTACAGAAGTTTCAAAAGTTAACCGTTGTCACTGAAAAAGATACATTTAGTGTAAACATGTATATAAACACCCAATGCTATTATTTGCATCAGATTCTAATTAGGAATATTCAGTAAATGTCCCTATAAAATACAATGGCATATGAAGATGCCCCA